>ERZ795053.362-NODE-362-length-57144-cov-16.902888_pt1 | contig 57144 bp, 59 predicted proteins | sample MGYA00375137_ERZ795053 | MGnify/ENA primary metagenome ERZ795053 (study PRJEB30182, sample SAMN05720284) | activated sludge metagenome | isolation source: Anaerobic digester | place: Hong Kong | collected 2014-12-17 ...
ATATCTTTCATGGCATAAATATAGTATCCCGCAGCAACACAGACAGCTGCAGCAGAAAGTATTTTCAGAGATAATAATATACGTGATTTAGTCTTCAAAGAACACTACCCTTACTGAACGTTTAAGTTCAAAATAATAGAACCCCGGGAAGAGATCATTATTTTTTACGGATTTTAAATTAACCGTTAATAATAAAAAACCCGGCAGATACCGGGTCATACATACATAATAACAAAAAAATCAGAACCTTCTTATTATATCCGCTATATAAGGCATGAGCTGTTTTTTTCTGGAAAGAACATCTTTCAGAAAATAGATGTGATCCTCATATTTAGGATATTCAATTCTCCTCACAAATTCATCATCCCCATGGATAAAAAGGTAGCTGCTGAGCTGATTCAGATCTGTCACGAGGAGAGATGAAAAAAGGAGTGACTTCTGTTCAGCAATTTCAGAAAGGTGTTCAAGGATAGAACCGGCTCTTTCCATTATCTCATCCGGATAGTTCACTTCGACCTGGCTTACAGAGAATGAATATGCCCCTTCATTATACAGCTTCATATCCATGTTAACTATCTCTTCAACAGGTTTGCTGCTGATCATTGAAGCCGCAGAAGTTAAATCCCGGCCGAATTCCTCTATATCAAGATCTGTTATCTGTGAAAGATATTCAGCAGTATCGATGTCTATCCGAGTAGTTGTAGCAGACCTGAGTATAAGTGTATCCGAAAGAATTCCCCCGAGGAGAATAGAAGCTATCTCTTTCTTTACAGGTATCATGTAGTCCCTGTAAAGATTGGCAATAATTGTCGATGTTGAACCAACCGGCCTGTTTATAAAAGTGATCGGGTACCCGGTTGGAGGATTACCAAGCCTGTGGTGATCAATAATCTCAACTATCCGAAGCTGTTCAATCCCGTCAACAGCCTGCGTCAGTTCATTATGATCAACAAGTATTACACCCACATTGGGCTCCTTCATAAGGTCACTCTGAGAAAGAACACCTATGACCTTCATGTCCTCATCAACAACAGGGAGAGAACGGGAAACAGAATCGGAAAACCTCTCCCTGATATTTCTGATGTAATCATCAGCAGCTACAGGCTTTAGTGTGGCATCCCCCGCATAACGGACAGGCATTGAATGAAGCGCGAGCCATGAAGCCCCGGCTGTATGGAAAGGCGTAGTGAGAACTGATACGTTATTTTTAGAGGCAAGCTCCTTCAGCTCCTTGCTTATCATTCTTCCGGCAGAAACAACGAGCACACGGACTTTTCTTTCTATGACGTACCTCTGAATATCCTCTCTATCGCCCACTATTACAATGGTATTATCAACAGGCATCAGATCAATGAACTCCCTGAGAGTTCCGATTTCTGACGCTGCAACAACTATCTGAGCGCTGAACACTTCCTTCTCATTCCTCACAACTACAGGCTGCGCCCTCAAAGTTTTTGTAAGATGATTTACTGATGTTGAAATAACGCTGTTTTTCTGGGGATCTATTTTTTTCAGTATATGTTCAGCAAAAGTATTATGGTGAAGAGTTGACATATACCTGTTGTCATCGCCGATTAATGGAATCATCCTGAACCTGTTGCTGGAAAGCACCTGCATCGCCTCCCATAGAGGGGTGCCGTGCGGCAGAGTTACAGGTTCCCCGCTCATATGATGTTTTACCCTGGGCACAAGGTCACTGACAAACTCCGGCTGGGGGACGTTAAATCTTTTGAGTATATATTCTGTCTGGAGGTTTACTTTCCCTCCCCTGGCGGGGAATACATTTTTTTCACCAAGTTCCTGCTTTAGAGCTGCATATGCAATTGATGAAACAATGGAATCCGTATCCGGATTTTTGTGGCCTATTACATAGACTTTTTTCATTTTTACTCCTGCTATTTTTCAGAGCGTTTTATAAAAAACTGCACCTGATATACGGCGGCAGTGAATATAATAACCGGAAAAGAAGCAACTATTATTGACACACAGTTTATGATTTTTAAAAAATATTAAACAAATTTTAATTCTTTTTGTATATTTATTATATCTCACTTTAAAGAATAAAACAAAAATAAAGAAAATTAAATATTCCGCTTTCACTATAGAGAGAGGCTGACGATTACTTTTTAACAAGAGGAGCTTAAATGAAGCCTGCTTACAGACTTAAAATGAAATATGTTGAATCTGAAAATCCTGAAACTGTAAGAATTTATAATATGGTAAATGAGGCATGCGAGCGATTCAATATATATCTCATGGATTTTTTTGAAACACTTGATATCCTTGAAGAAAAAAAGCTCAGCGGAAAGAGCGATGACGAGACAGATAAAAGCATCGAATCTGTAAAGTCAAGGATTGAAGAAGTAACTGCAGCCATGAAAGATATAGCTTCGACCATGCCATCCATTGTTGATCTTATAGAGGAGTAGTTTTACCCGGCTATATTTGATAAATATTTTCTCACGTTTGACGGCATTGCATCAACCACCACAGCATTTGACGGATCTGCCGGATCATATATTATCCGTTCCTCAGGCTCATCCTCAACAAGTGCAGTCTTATGAGTTGTACCGATTGCAGTATATTCATTACCCATGACATCTTTAAATGAAAAATAGAGATTCATAACAGGCTCATCGTTTATCGAACCGCCTGTTGAAACTTTTTTTATAAATTTTCCGCGCGTCATCACACCGTATTGTATAGCCCGGATCTTCGGTATCCCCTTCTTAAAACAGAAAAACAGAAAAGTAAAACCGATAGCAGGGAAGATATAGATAAAAAGTAAAAACAGGCCCACCGGCTTAAGAGACATATCCTCAATACGTGCGATTGAAGGATCACCAGGCTCAAATTCAACAGGCACATTCTGATCAGCAGTGTAATTATGCTCAGTTGAATAAGATACCCCGCGGTATGCTTTCCCCATATATTCAAATGTAAATTTATACTCCAACACCGCATTTTCATTAACTTCAACATTTGTTGAATTGACCTCTGTTACAACCCCTGTTGTATTTACAACACTCTCCCCGAAATAAAAGGGTGATGTGAAATCGATCATCGGTGTAAAAACTATCGCAAATATCATACCCATACCGCCGAAAGAAAGACCCAGATATCCGAATATATTATTGAAGAGAACCGATAAAGTTACAAGCGGCGGTACACTCCTCTGCGCTTTATGGCTCCCCCGTGCATAAGAGGGCACAGTCTGTGTCTGGTATCTTTTTTCCATACGGCCTCCGGAAGATTATGCGGATAATATATAATTACTCAGTGAATCATTCACGGTCAAATTTATTTTTAGCCGGCAAGGCAGTCCTTTAACGGCTTGAAGGAAATAAAAAAGCCGGATGAACAGCATGACGCACCGCCCACTCCGGCCCTGTTATGTGATAAAAAATCAGGCTTTTAATAAATACTTGTCTGTTAAAAATTCAGTCTGCACAGGTGTTAGATTACAATCCCTGCTTACTTTCTCAATAAGCTTCAGCTTATCCTGCCCGGGATTATCTTTCAGTTCCTCTGCCATCTGCCTGAGAGCTTTCTCCATGGAATCATCCATAAATTCCTCCTTAAAAAAACCGGTTTATATTTATAAAAAACAAATCATTAAAAGCAGAAACAATCACTCTAAAGCGCCCTTGTCTCCTCGCGCCTTAGAATACTCTCATTTTTTGTAGTCACAACTTTATCTATCATTTTAAGCACGGCAACCTGGTCTTCAGGAAGATTAGCCTTAATCGGCAGATAATTCGATGCATGGTTGGATGTGAAGTAGCACTTCCTCCTGACATTCATGTTCTTTATTATTATCTGCAGTTCTTTAAGAAGCTCAAACTTATCCGGGAGAACAAACTTACCCTCCCTGTACTCCTGGAAAAGCGGAGTGTTCGGAAGAATCATCACAGTGAGAGCTGACGCGAAGTCAGGTGACATCTCACCAAGAAGACGCCCTGTGTCGCGGGCATGTTCGAATGACATCTCCTTCCCCCCTATGCCGAGAAGAACAGTCTGTGAAAGCTTAATTCCTGAATCGATAACTTTTGCTGCGGCCTCTTTCATTTTATCAGGGAAAGCGCCTTTGCGGATTTTACGCAGTACATCCTTATTCCCGCTCTCAATCCCCTGGTATATTACACTTAAACCTGCTTCATGCAGCGCTTTCAGGTCTTCAGGTGATTTACGTAATATTGCTTTCGCGTTGCCGTAAACATTGATGCTCTCGATATTAGGGTTCTTCTGCTTTATATAATTCATAATACGCAGAATATCCTCAGTGGGGAGAATAAGCACATCCCCGTCAGCGAGAAAAGCCCGCTTGAATCCGTACCTGTAACTCGATGCCTCGTCAATATCTCGCTTGACTGTTTCCCAGTCCTTTACCCAGAACTTCGGCTTAAGATCTTTATATGCGCCGCAGAAGGTACACATGTTGTGCGAACAGCCAACTGTGACCTGAATTATCATGCTGTATGCCTCGGAAGGGGGCCTGATTACATGTCCGACGTAATCCATTGATTATGCTCCTTTGCTATTTGCTTATAGTTATAGAATTCAAACATTGTCACTGCGAGGCATTAAATACCGTGGCAATCTGTTATGTTTACTATAACTCCTGTTCCCTGGAAAAATTCCATTCAAAACAGATTGCTTCACTACGTTCACAATGGCTTTGTTTCAATCTTAACTTTTGAACACCTGATTTCCCAAGTGTTACAACATATTCTTAAATACCTCTTTATCTTCAACAACAATTTATTAAGAGGTTTAACCTCTGTCACTGAAATTTTGCTATTTTATGGAGCTGCACATTAAGTCTCACATTGAGCCTGTCTTTAATGATGAGATTTGCCAGGGCCCAGGGTTCCATAAGTTTTGTGGCAGGGGCAAAATTTATGACGCATTCCACTCCCGCAAGATGAGCTTTTATAAAGTCCTTTGCGAACTGATAATCCTCCATGATTCCGATTACAAATTTCACCTCATCGTACTTCTTAAGAAACCTGATATTCTCTATTCTGAATGATCCCTCCTGCCCGCTGGAAGGGGTTTTGACATCTGCAATAATTCTTACACCCCGCGGCATACTGTCAAAAAGCACACTTCCGTTTGTTTCAACCTGCACCTCGTAACCGTTGTCAGTGAGCCTGTCCAAAAGCTCCATTGACTCCTCCTGTATAAGAGGCTCCCCGCCGGTAAGGGTGATATGATTGAACGGCTCCAATGATTCCACTTTTGCCATAATCTCATCAATAGTCATGTCATAACCGCCGGATTTAGCCTGCGGAGTATCACACCAGATGCAGTCAAGATTACATCCCGCCAGCCTGATAAATACAGAGGTAAATCCTGAAGTTGTAGTTTCACCCTGCAGAGAATAAAATATTTCATGTACCTTCAGTGCCATATAACCATCCTTGTGATTTATCCCATGATTCTAACCTCCCTTTTTCAGATAACCACCATTTTTAATAAAATTCTTAAAAAAAGTGTAATAATTCTTGACTCTCGATTAAATATTCGAACTGCTGATTTTATCGAATATTTAATCGATAAAACTCAAATCAGGGGAAAACATATGAAAATACTGATTATCAATGGAAGCCCGCGAAAAACCGGAACAGTAGACAGACTGCTGAAAAGCGTATCTGAAGGGATCTCCGGGAAGCATGATACTGAATTTTTATATCTGTATGATCATAATATCAGACCCTGCATTGCCTGCATGAAATGCCGCACAACAGGGAGATGTATTCTACCGGAGGACAGCGGCCATAGCATAGGGAGCAAAATACGTGAAGCTGATGCCATTGTAATCGGCACACCTGTTCACTGGGGAAATATGAGTTCCCAGCTTAAAATACTATTCGACAGGAATGTCCCTGTTTTTATGGGGGAGAACCGGTTCGGATTCCCTGTGCCGCATCAGAAAGGTAAACCTGCTGTAATTGTTACAGCATGCTCTACCCCATGGCCATTCAACTTTATCGCAGCCGAGAGCCGTGGAGCTGTCAATGCAGTTAAAGAGGTACTTCATTACGGAGGGTACAGGATCAGGGGAATAATTGTAAAACCGGGGAGTAAAAACAATCCGGAGATAAGCCGGAAACTAATGAACAAGGCAAAAAGAACAGGACTGAAACTTGATCATCTGCTTAACCAAAAAGAAGCTGAAAAAAAATCAGCGCGTCAGCTTCTGTAAAAAACGGACAGCGGTTCAGTCTTAATCATATTATAAAAAAGAATGACAGCATAAACATAATCATACAGAATATCTACCTGCTGAAAATGGAGTATATTAATGAAAAACAAAATTATTGATACAGCTTTAGAACTGGCAAATGAAATCGGTATCCACAGGATCACCACAAATCATATAATTGACAGGCTCGGCATAAGCCCCGGAACCTTCTATTATCACTTCAAAAACAAGGAGGAGATTATACGGAAGATTTTTGAACGGATCACAGCTGAGTTCGATGCTCTGTTTACCGGAAATCAATCATCTCACAGTATATTAGTTTACGCTCAGATAATTAAAAATATTTATCTCCTCTACTATAAATACCGTTCCTTCTACTACGATGTATCAATGCTCCTGGACAGAGATGAGGAGCTTGAAAAGATGTACAGAGAAAACTACAGGCTTAAAAGTGAAAAACTTACCGCTCTTACCCTCCTGCTTGAAAAGAACGGAATACTGAAAAAATTTGATTCTGTCCCGGAGCGGGAATGCTACCTGGAGAACTTATGGATTATAAGCGATTACAGGCTGGCATTCCTCAAGGCGGCAGGGGAGACTGATCCGGATGCTCTTATTGAGAAAGGTGTAAAGAGCTACTTCATGTTCATGAAGCCCTACCTGACTGCCGGGAGCAGCGCTGAAATGGAAAAAATTCTGAATATATAATATCTAAAATTATCCTCTAACCGGTGAATAAAATTTTTCGTTGCATGATTTTCTCTTCATAACTATTTTGTTAAATATAAAACTACAGGAGGCTTTTTATGATGCAGGATGGAGAGAAGGGTGTAATCATCCAGAGAGATAAAGAAACCTACGCGGTTGCGCCCCATATACCTTGCGGAGTTGTTTCCCCTGACACTTTAAGAAAACTCGCTGACGTGGCGGAGAAGTATAATGTTGCGGCCCTTAAAATTACAAGCGCTGCCCGAATCGCTATTGTCGGGCTGAAAGAAGAGGATGTGGACAATGTATGGAATGACCTCGGCATGACTCCCGGGGCCGGTGTGGGACTGTGCGTAAGGAGCATAAAGGCATGCCCCGGCACAACATTCTGTAAAAGGGGGATACAGGACAGCCTCTCGCTCGGAATGAAGCTTGACAGTATATACCACGGCATGGAGCTGCCGAGCAAATTCAAGTTCGGCGTAAGCGGCTGCCCGAACCAGTGTGCTGAAACATGCATAAAGGATATCGGACTTGTGGGAATGAAGAACGGCTGGAGAATTCTTGTAGGCGGTAACGGGGGCTCAAAACCGAGGCTTGCTGTTGAACTCATGAAAGACGTTCCTGAAGATGAAGCACTGGGCATCATCGACAGAATTATAAAATTCTATAAAGAAAACGGGAAAAAGAATCAGCGGATCGGCGGATTAATCGAAGAGATCGGTCTTGATGAATTTAAAAAGAGGCTCGGTGTTGCCTGACATACTCTTCGAAGATGATTATATAATTGCTGTGAACAAACCCGCAGGGCTGCTCGCCCAGCGGGACAGCACCGGACGTGAATCCCTGCAGAGAGATGTCACTGATTATTTAAAAGAAAATAACTCCGCGAATGACGAACCATACTGTGTGGCGCTTCACAGGCTCGACAGGCCGGTGTCAGGAATTATGCTTTTTGCGAAAAGTCCTGTTGCAGCGGGGAGGCTCTCGGATGATATAAAGCATAGAAATATCAGGAAGTTTTACTGTGCACTTGTGAGCCCTGCAGTCGAAACAGATTCAAATAATCAATGGATTGAAATGCAGCAGTTTATAGTACGCAGGCGGGACAGGGGATACATTGTCAGTAAAGATGAACCAGGTGCAACTGCTGTTTCACTGAGGTACAGAATTTTTGAAACATACAATTCCTCCAGCCTGGCACTTATTGATCTTATTTCAGGGAAACGCCACCAGATCAGGGTGCAGCTTTCATCTCTTGGCGCACCGGTCATAGGGGATAAATTTTACGGATCAAAAACAGTGATTGGAGAAGAGATAATAGCGCTTCATGCTCATTACATCTGTTTTACTCACCCCATAACTCACGAGCACGTTACTCTTAACGCACCAATCCCGCAATATATGCTGGACAGATTCAGGGAGAGCCCAGCCTTTGCAGACTATAACGCAAGATGATTCTGCTGCGATTACCCGCGCAGAGTAGCGGCAAGCCTTAACGGGTTAAGCATAAGTTCCAGCGCATCAATAATTGATGTCACAACAATATCTGCAGCAGCAAGAGTTTTTGCGGCAGCCCCTTCCTTCTGAATTACAGTAATACCAAGAGCTGATTCTTTAAGCATAAGGAGATCGTTAAATCCGTTTCCTACTGAAATAACTTTTTCAGGACCAAGTGATTCAATAAAATCAAGTTTCTGTTTCTGCTGGTCACCTTTACCGATAATATCAAGAGTACATTTTATACCTGAAAGTTCTGACGCTGAATTTCCGAATGTATCAGCAGTAATTACATGTATCTCAAGGTTTTCAGAAATACGATTCAGTATTCCCGCCACTCCGGGGATAAGTTTCCCGTCTTCAGCAACTGTACCGTTATAATCAAGCACAAGATGTTCAGCATATATCTTTCTGATTCCCGGAATATCAATTTCTATCATTTTTCACCCTCCCTGTTTACGAGAACTGCTGCGGACTCCATCTCACAGCAGAAGAAAAACCTGCGTAATTTTTAAAACCACCAGTGCATCAGGAAACAGTCACAGGTAAATAAATCAATTCTTTTATCACCTATGCTTTTATTGAAACCATAACTCATAGCTCAAAAAATAAAGGTAAAAGTAATTTATGTATTTACAAGAAAATTATTATCTACAAAAAAATACCCCTGCCGGGTTTTACGGAATACCGTTCCCCGTTTTTTTAAAAGTTTCATGCGGCGCATATTTAAACTATTATTTTCACAAAAAAAGGAGAATTATTGAATGTCAGCAAAGATAAAAATGGAAACCCCCCTCGTCGAAATGGATGGAGATGAGATGACAAGAATTATATGGAAGCTAGTCAAGGAGATACTTCTTGAACCATATATTGACCTAAAAACCGAGTATTATGATCTTGGCCTCGAATACAGGGAAAAAACAAAAGACCAGGTTACGATTGATGCTGCTAATGCCACAAAAAAATATGGCGTAGCTGTAAAATGCGCCACAATAACAGCAAATGCTGAAAGGGTGAAAGAATACAGCCTAACACAGATGTGGAAGAGCCCCAACGGAACAATCAGGGCAATACTTGACGGTACTGTTTTCAGGGCGCCGATAACAGTGAACCGCATAACACCTTATATTCCCGCGTGGAAAAAACCGATCACAATCGCAAGGCACGCCTATGGTGATGTGTACAAGAACGTTGAATACAGGGTTCCCGGGAAAGGAAAAGCCGAGCTTGTTTTCACCGATGAAAAAGGTGTAGTTACAGGGCAGACAATTCATGAATTTGACGGGCCCGGTGTAATTCAGGGCATGCATAACATTGATAATTCAATCAAAAGCTTTGCACGTTCATGTTTTAATTACGCTCTTGATGTAAAACAGGATATCTGGTTCGCCACAAAGGACACAATATCAAAGCAGTATGACCACACCTTCAAAGATCTATTCCAGGAAATTTATGACGAGGAGTATAAAGAGAAATTTGAAGCGGCAAAGCTTGAATATTTCTATACCCTCATTGATGACGCTGTAGCGCGAGTTGTGCGTTCAGAGGGCGGTTTCATATGGGCATGCAAAAATTATGACGGAGACGTAATGTCTGATATGGTAGCCACAATTTTCGGAAGTCTAGCGATGATGACTTCAGTACTTGTGTCACCTGAAGGCTACTACGAATATGAAGCGGCCCACGGTACTGTGCAGAGGCACTACTACAAACACCTCAAGGGTGAAGAGACATCAACCAATTCCATGGCAACACTATTCGCATGGAGCGGAGCGTTGAGAAAAAGAGGGGAACTGGATGGCCTTTCTGCTCTTGTTGATTTCGCTGACAAACTGGAAAAAGCCTCAATACAGACTATAGAAGACGGCATAATGACAAAGGATCTCGCGATGCTATGCTCTGATAAAGACCTGATTACCGTAAATACAGAAGGCTTTTTAAGAGAGATAGACAAAAGACTCAACAGGATGATGTAGCAATAATAATTCTCCCCCGCCCGCGGGGGAGATGCCCAACGGGCAGAGAGGCAATCAGTAAAACTCCCCGTTACCATCTTTCACCGTACTTCTTTTTTTATAATCCTTCTTCTCCCTGTACATAAGCGCATCAACTCTCTTAAGAATATGTTCAATTGAATCCCTTGAAGCCGGAGAGTATTCAAGAATACCATGGCTCATGCTGACTTTGTAAGGCTTCAGGCTGTGTGAGTTAAACTCATGCAGCCTCTCAGTTATTCTATCCCATACAAGTTCCGCATCTGCAAGATCACACTCGGGGAATAGTATAAGAAACTCATCCCCTCCCATCCTGCAGACTGTATCCATCTGTCTTATAGATTCTCTCATCGCATCACAGGCTGCGGAGATAAGCTCATCACCTTCAGCATGCCCATACGTGTCATTTACAGTCTTAAGATCATTAATATCCACATAACAGATTGTAAACGGCTTACCATGGCGAAAAGATAACTCATGCATCTTTTCAAGAATAGCAAGACCGGTTCTTCTGTTGACAAATCCTGTAAATTCATCAGTTGTGGCATAATACTCCAGCCTCTCCTCTGCATGTTTGAGATCTGTTATATTCTTTGAAATGCATATCACCACAGAAACATTACCCGACTCGTCAAAAAGCGGCTTAACAGTTGCAAGATAATAAACCATAGATCCTTCAACTTCATAACTCAGCTCAACGACCTTCTGCCTCCCTGTTTCAAAAATACTCTTAACAACAGCATATCTTCTTTCAGCCTCTTCCTCCGGAAAGATGTCACTGATATTTTTGCCGGTGACATCCTCCATACTCCTCCCGATGCTTGCAGCGAAAGCTCTGTTCACATAGCGATAGGTGCCGTCCTGAAGTATTCCGAATATCGGATCACTGGCCTCGTCCAGAAGCTCTTTGTAAATATGTTCATCTCTTTCCATGGTTATCTCTGTAAATAATAACAAATAACCGGTACTGAAACACTTTTTTTATCGCAGGAGAAATCTTTCAAAAGCGCCCCAGAACAGATCAGGATCTGTCAGTTCAAGATCGTTATGCATACCGTTTGCAATAGTAACCAGTTCCTTCCCCCCTTTATAGGCGTTATACAGCTTTACTCCGAGTTTATACGGTATAATTTCATCGGATGTCCCATGAATTACAAGCAGAGGGACCTTCAGCCGGTTAATCTTTTTCTCAGACTCAAAATGTCCGTAACCGATTCCGCTGAAGACATCGGGATATTTTTCCTTTATAAAATCCTCTGCCGACGTAAGAGGTGTAACAAGTATCACTCCGCCATATTCCATTCCTATTGAGACATTTACGGCAACGGTTGTGCCGATTGATCTGCCGTAAATAAAAATCTTATTTAAGGGATATCCCAAAGTATCAACCGCATAGTCACATACAGTTCGACCATCAATATAAATCCCCTCCTCAGTGGGCTCGCCTGTACTTCTGCCATAACCTCTGTAACCTGAAATCACAACATCGTGCCCCATACTGAAAATACGCGATCCTTCATCTATCCTGCCGTAAAGATTCCCGGCATTCCCGTGAAAATAAATAACAACTTTTCCGTTCCCCTTATCATGCCGGAAATAAAGAATCTGAAGTTTAATTCCGTCCGGCGTAATAATAATTCTTTCTTCAACGGACTCGGGAAGGTTTTCACTTTTAACCAGGTAATTTCTGTCAGGGAAGAACGAGAGAGAATTAACCAGGCCGTTACAGCCTGGCAGAATCATAAGCATCGCACCAAATAACAGTAATGCAGCAGCTTTCATTTTCAATCATAAAGCGCTGTGAGAGATCACGCTTTTTTTGAAAGATCCTTCATTTTGTTTTCAATATCTTTACACTTTAGTTCAGCAGCAGCAATTTTTTCAGCAGAATCTTTCACCTTATCGTCTGAATAAATATCACCTTTCGCTTTGTAAATCTCATTCACAACATCACCTAAATCAGCAAGCAGATTGTGAAGATCCCTCTGAGCAAGGAAAAGGTCTTTTTTTAGCTGAACATAGGCCACACCCTCCTTACCCTTCTCAATTGCAAAATCTGTTGTCTCTTTAAGGTTAGCAATAGCAATATCAAAACCCTTCATTGCGACTTCTTTTACTTCAGACCAGTAGCTCATAACATCCTCCGGTTAACATTTCCAGTTTTTAATAATAGATTTATTTACTTTTTTAAATAAACACTTTTCAAAATAAAAAATCAAATAAAGTTACAGGAATCTATCATCAGCCAGATTCACACAACAAGGTAAACAAGGTATGAAACATAGAGGATAAGGAAAAAAGCCCCCTCCCCCCTGTCGATAGAGCTTCTTCTGAATGTCATTGTTGTCATAAAAAGAAGAAGGCTTGCTGCGATGCACACAGCAATATCCATATTTACATTTTTATTAAAGGGAAGAGGATTTATCACCGAGGTTATCCCCAGTACAAAAAATATATTGAAAATATTGGAACCGATTACATTCCCAACTGCAATATCCGTCTTCTTTTTATAAGCGGCAACAGCTGAAGTTGCAAGCTCCGGAAGCGATGTACCCACCGCAATTATCGTCAGCCCTATAACCTTTTCACTGATACCGATCATTCTTGCTATATCAACAGCCCCCGAAACAAGGTATTTTCCTCCAAAAAAAAGGCCTGAAAGACCTGCAATTATGAGAATAATACTTTTCCATACAGGAATTATATTCACATGTTCCTCAACAGCAATATCACCTTTTAATGTCAATATATATGTATAGGAAAAAAAGATCATCATAAAACATAGCAGAATTAAACCATCCCCCCTTGAAAGAAAATCACCGGAGGGATCGCTGTTTACAGCAGTGTCATTAGCCATGACAAGAAGCACAACAGCAGCCATAAGACTCAGAGGTATTTCTTTCCACTTTGTATTATTATTGATTGCAAGGGGATAAATCAAAGAAGACACTCCCAGTATCAGAAGAATATTACATATATTGCTCCCGATAACATTTCCTATCGCAATATCCGTGGCACCCCTTACTGCTGAAAAAATATTAACCGCAAGTTCAGGTGAGGATGTCCCGAAAGCAACTATGGTCAGTCCTATAACCATATCGGAGATACCGAACCGCTTTGCAATGGATGACGCTCCGTCAACAAGCCAGCCCGCGCTTAAAATTATAACTGCAATACCGCCGAATAGAAAAAGAAAACTTATCATAGATGCTCCATTATAAAATTTGATAATACCGCCATTGCCGGCCTTGACATATCCCTGAACTTCAGTGTCACATAATAAACCTTCTCAAGTTCCACTGTCCTGGATGTTATAACCTTTCCAACAACCCTGAATGAATAATCCGAGATTTCAAAAACCATTGTGTACTCCCTTTCAAAGGGCATCTGGGTCTCAGTACGCAGTTCACATTCGAACTCATTTATGCGATAAATCGTCCCGTCAAACTGCTCATCATCCTCCAGGCCGCTGGCTATCCCCTGTGTAATAACAACAGGAATAACAACGCTTACATAGGGATGCCGCTGTTCCTTTTCTCTTACAAGATCCCCGGATATTGCAACAAGAAGACGGTTCTCCTCAAAACCGGCACACTTTGTACTTATTTTATACTCAGCATCATTTACCCTGACTATAAAAATTTCAAGATTCTGCCCGGCTTCAAACCCCCTGAGATCCCTTAAAGGTGTAAAGAGCTGAATAGCCAGAACATCCTTTCCTCTGCCGCTCACTTTCCCGATATATATATTTCCGGAATCCGATGCCACATAGAGAATCTGCCCGTTCTCAATAGCAGACATTGAATCCATGGGCTCCCTGTATCTCCCCTTTACATATAATTTTTCATAAATTGTAAGGAGATCGCGGCATATGACCTTTCTGTCATCAATGTCCTCCCTGCTTTTCTTCAGGTATATCATAAAATTTGAAAGCATGGATTCAAACAATGCCGCATTGGCAACAATACGGGTAGGGTTGGCTTTATTCATCTGTTCAGCCATACTATTAAGAATCTTTATCTGAAAATTATTAAGCCCCTTACGTTTAACCTGAAACAGGAAAAGCTGATAATTATGCAGCCTCTCCCGCTCCTTCATCCTTAAATAAAGAAGAAGAAGGTAAACAGCAATACCCATAAAAAGCATAAAAAGTACTATTGAGATCCCCAGAACACCCGGACCCGGCCAGCTTATATTAAAAATCGGATTATACACATCCATAATGCTCCTCCGGATTCACAGTTCGTTAACTCCTTCTTAACAGGAAACTATTACTGTAATGCTGAAAAATTCAAATTCCCTCTTCGGAACAATAAAGAAACCTGAGTTTCCATTTAAATATAATAGCCTCAAAAGCAATCCAAGTCAAGCTGATATTCAAATTCAACTATTTATCCAAAAATGTAAACTAACATAAATTTAAGGGTAAAAGTGCTAAAATAACTTGACTATATAAAAAGAAATGTTAAGAATAAACGGATTATGTCTTTTTAGTTTTTACGGGAAACTTTTCATTTTTTATTCTGAAACTTATCAAGCCTTTATTCAGATATCATGATGGTGATATAGAATACATTTATTAATCACATAAAATTGTTGAAGGTTAAAGATGAATATAGCTGTAATAATAGGTCTTACCGCGGGTGTTTCAGTTCTTATAATGGCTATACTTGTAGCCGGGGGTAATGTTCTGATGTTCTGGGACGCCCCTTCAATACTTGTTACAGTCGGGGGCGGTACTGCGGCTCTGATGGTTGCATACCCTTTTTCACGACTTGCCCAGATCCCGGGACTTATGAGACTTACAATCTTTCCTACAAAATTCAACCTCACAGAGATGATTGTTACTCTGGTTTCCTTTTCAGAGAAAACCAGGAGAGAGGGTCTCCTTTCACTTGATGATGACCTTGAAGCTCTTGACGAGCCTTTTCTCAAAAAAGGGCTCCAGCTCGTTGTTGATGGTACAGACCCTGAACTTGTGCGTGCCATTATGGAGATCGAAATAGATGAGATGGCAAACCGCCACGACTCGAACAAAAAAATCTTTGATGACTTTGCCGGTCTTGCTCCATCATTCGGTATGATTGGTACACTTATGGGTCTTGTTCTTATGCTCGTAAACCTTAATGACAAATCCATGGTGGGCCCCTATCTCGCTGTTGCTATCTTAACTACTTTTTACGGTGCTGTTCTTGCATACCTTATCTTTACACCAATGGCAGCCAACCTCGACTCCCAGACAGGTGAAGAGGTGCTGATGAAAAACATGATACTTATGGGTATCCTTTCTATTCAGGCCGGTGAAAACCCCCGAATTCTAAAGGAGAAACTTGTATCATTCCTGCCGCCTGTAATGAGGCTCGGAATTGCTGACGAAGAGGGCGGAGCGAGCTGATGGCTAAAAAGAAAAGAGAAAAAAGCGCACCAAAGGGGCCGCCCGCATGGATGGTTACAATGGGGGATATGAACAACCTCCTGATGTGTTTTTTCATCATCCTCATGGGGGAGGAGACCGTAGCAACGGCTGACGACTTCAAAATGATAATAAGTTCCTTCAGGGGGAACCTCGGATTTATGGAGGGGGGGACATCTGTCTCCAGGGGTAAGATGGCGGAGATGGGGCATAATGTCACTGCTCTCCCCTCTTCAGAAAAAAATAAAGCCCTGGGGAAAAAACTCGCCAAAGCACAGGAGGCTTTTAAAGCTGAAGTTCAGGCGAAATATATATCGATAAGAGAGGATGAGAGAGGGCTCATTATAAGCCTTGCATCGGATTTCTTTTTCGATCCAGGTTCTGCAGCACTCAGGGAGGAGATGTTCCCTGTGCTTGCCAAAGTGGGGAATATTGTAAGAAATGTTCCCAATTTTGTCAGGATAGAGGGGCATACAGACAACAGGCCTGTTTCAGCCACAATGATGAGGGACGGGTTTAAGACCAACTGGTATCTCTCTTCAGCACGAAGCCTTTCAGTGCTGCAGCATCTTACGGAGGAGGAATCAGTTGATCAGAAACAGGTTTCATCCGCCGCGTTCGGAGAGTTCCGCCCTATTGAAGACAACAATACCCCCGAAGGGCGCGCGTACAACAGAAGAGTTGACATTGTTATTCTCAAGGAGAGATATCTTGAGGAGACAAAGGATAAGCGTATAAACAGGCCGCTCCCTGACGAGGAGTGGGACTGGAGATAAGCCTACCTCACTGAAAGCTCAGTTGTTATCCTCGCGATATTGGCTGAGCACTGTTCCTTATAATTATTTATAATCTCAGACTTCGGGAGCCTGTCAAGATCCTGCTGAAGCTGCTGGTATATCTGGAGCGCTTTATGCAGATCGCCATTTTCGTAATTAAATCTCCCCATGGCAAACCTTGCCGGATAATACGCGGGATTTTTCATCGCAAGTTCGGTTACGAGCCTGAGCCCCTCCTCCTTCCCGTTGCGGTGATAGTACATAAGCACACCGAGGCCGTATAAAGCATCATCATATCCCGCTTTCTTCTCCAGTGACTTCCGGTAATACTCCTCGGCTTTAGCGAAATCGGTATCACTGTCATGCTCATAACCCCGGTTTGCATAACCCAATCCAAGGGCATACATAACAGCTGCACCATTACCGCCGTACTTTTCGGAATTCAGATAGCACTCAATACTCTGATCCCACATCTTACGTTCAAGGAAAATTCTCCCCAGCAGGGCATACTGATCCGCAAGACGCTTAACTGTTGACACATCTTTTATCTGCTCCTTTTCAAGACCGGCAATTTTATCTTTTATCCTCTGGATATCCCTGTCTTCCATGCTTTTGTAGCTTCTGCGCATATTGCACTGCACAAGATCAAAAACTTCATTAATCCCTGTAATTACCAGAATAACTGCCAGAAATATGAAAAGGGTGATATGCCTGTTTTTTTTCATCTGAGCGCCGCCTTTTGGGAATGATGAAAATATGTCACATAGGAAAAGTTATGTCAAGCCTGAAAAAATCCTTGTTCATCTGAGGGCTTATATGATATAAGCCCCTCAGATGAAATCTGAACCTGTACATATACAAATTGCGCTTCCGCTTCAGAGAGTGCGTATTAATTCCCCGGCAATAATAATTATTTTTTCCCGTCTAATGGAAAAAATGAGAACGTTCCCTGCCTTTTTCAGTCTAAAGATCAGAAAGAACGGCATAGAAAGGGAAAATGACCGTGAGCTTGTCACTGCTTTTTTAAATGGTGACATGAAGAGCTTTGAAGCAATAGTTGAGAGGTACAGGGATATGATTTTTAACCTCTGCTATAATATAATGAAAGATTACGATGAGGCGGGCGACTGTGCGCAGGATGTTTTTATCAAGATGCACAGAAATCTTCACCGGTTTGAGTTCCGCTCGTCACTGTCAACGTGGCTATATACTATCGCTGTTAATACATGCAGAAACAGGTTATCCGCATCATATTTCAAAAGAGTGTTTCCCATGGGAGAAGGCGGAATGATAGATTTTCTCCACAGGGACGGAGATAACCCTGAAGCAGATTTCGAAAAAACGGAGAAGGAGGAGGCCGTCAGACAGGCAGTAACGAAACTCCCGGATGATGAAAGAATACTTATTGTCCTGCGCGACTTCGAAGGGCGCGATTACGAAGAGATATCATTGATCACCGGAGTGAAAACCGGAACTATCAAATCAAGGATATCCCGGGGGAGACACAGGCTAAGGAGTCTCCTCGAGGGGGTATTGCCATGAAATGCAGGGATGCCAGGGAACTTATAAACTCTTACATTGACAACGGCCTCGATCCTGAAAAGGACAAGTTCCTGATGGAGCATGTCAAAAAATGCAGCAGATGCAGTGAAGAACTCCGTTTCCTCATTGTTTACAGAAAAACCGTAAAAAAAATTAAGCCTGTAAAAGCTCCCACAGGTTTTATGTCAGAACTGAACAAACGGATTGAGCTTGAGCAGAACTCCCTATTCCGCAATTATTTCAATAAAACACTGGATGCCTGGCATCATTTCACATTCCCTGTTGAAGCTGTTGGTGTTATTGCTGTGGCGCTGCTGATTTTTTTCCTCTATACACCACTTTTCCACGATACAAAAAAAATCTCATCCTTCAACGAGGATCAGGTTTTCACTGAAACTAAATCTAAAAGCATGGATGAACAGATTAAAGAGAAACGAAGGCTGCTCCCTCCTGCCGCTGAAAAGAAAAAGCGGATGAAACGCCCGTCGGTATCTTCAGAAAAAGATATAACCGGGGCAGAGGAGACTGCTGATAGTATATTCATGGATGAAGATAAATCCTCTGCAGTTCTTGATGATACAGCTCCCGTCAGAAGCAGTCAAAAAACCGGCAAAGCACTCTACGACTTTGATTCTGATAAAGCCGCAGGTGCCATTAGTACTGAATCTTTTAAAAAAGAGGAAGCTGCTGAAAACAGGAGAAAAAGCGGATCTGCAAATGAAATCAGACGGCCTTCTTCAGTGACACCGGAAATAATAATCACTGAATCAGAAGGTACAATTATTATTAAAAGTTCAGGCCGTTATATTGTAAAAATTGAAGAAGATAAGCTATCTGCTCTTGCAGATAAGCTTAAAAAAAACTACTCCGCAACATATAAAATTACCGGGAGATCCGGCAGCACACTTACTGTTGAATTTCTAATATCTGAATAATTTTCTCTAAACAGAAAAAATCAAGAACCTGTTCCGCTTCACTCCTGTCAAAGATACAGAAAACAGCAGGAGGAACATCATGAAACCATTTATATCAGCAATTATTTTAACAGCAGCAATAGCCCTCTCCGGCATGGTATTTGCCGCTCCCGGCATAAGTACAAACGATAAAATTCAGATTGCGCTACTTCTGGATACAAGCAGCAGCATGGATGGGCTTATTGAACAGGCTAAATCACAGCTCTGGAAAATAGTAAATGAACTGGCTGCCGCAGAAAAAGAGGGCAGAACTCCAAAATTAGAAGTTGCTCTCTTTGAATACGGGAAATCATCCATCCCTGAAGGAGAAAGCTATATGCGGATGATAACCCCGTTCACCGGCGATCTGGACAGGATATCCGCAGAACTTTTCGCTCTTACAACAAACGGGGGAGACGAATACTGCGGGAAAGCAATAGACTCTGCCGCAAAAAACCTTAAGTGGGATAGAGACAACGGCAGCCTTAAACTTATATTTATCGCAGGGAATGAACCTTTCAATCAAGGAGAGACAAACTACATTGATGCAGGTCGAAAAGCAGCATCAAAAGGTATCGTTGTTAACACCATATTTTGCGGTGACAGAGAGACCGGTATTACCACATACTGGAAACATGGGGCAGATATAACCGGGGGGAGATATATTAACATCGATCACAACCGGAAAGTTATGAATATAGTAGCGCCCCAGGATGCTGAAATCGCAAGACTAAATGCCGAGCTTAACAGAACATACCTCGCTTACGGCATAAAAGGGAAAGAGAAAAAAATGGAGCAGGAAATCCAGGACAACAACGCAAAATCCCTATCCGGAGCAATCGCTTCTGAAAGGGCCGCGTCAAAAGCCTCTGCCCACTACAGAAATTCATCCTGGGATATTGTTGACGCTGTTCAGGATAAAAATATTGATCTGAAAAAAATAAACAAAGAGGACCTCCCGGACGAAATGAAAAGTATGAATGCAGTCGAGCGTGAAAAATATGTTAAACAGCTCGCCTCTAAAAGGGAGAAAATAAGAGAAACAATTAATAAACTCAACATTGAAAGACGGGCTTATATTGAAAATGCGGAGAAAGAGCAGGGGGGAGATGAAACTCTTGATACTGCAATTATAAAAACCGTGAGAGAACAGGCATCAGAGAAAAAATTCCGGTTCAGATAGCTCACCTTAAATATCTTACCAAAACAAAGCCCGCCTGAGCGGGCTTTGTTTTGAAACTTTTTTTCTTGCAATTAACTGCTTTTTAATTCATATAATACACAAGCGGTAGTTACAGGATGATTAAAAAAAATATTCTATATTTATCACTCTCCACAATAATCCTTTTTTTATCCTGCGGAGAGAAGAAAGATGAATTCAGGGAAAGACTGAATTATTACAACAGCAAATACCGGTTCCGGATTACATTCCCTGAAAACTGGATCAACTATTCATCTTTTGAAATCGATGAAATAATAGATCCTGAACTTAAGGTTACAACAGTTTTTTTTGCTCTCCCTACAAGGTCAAGGGACTGGCAGCCGATAAATCTCCCGGAAGGCTATGGGGCGCTCTTTGCCATAAGAATATTCACACCGCAGCAGTGGAACAGATTTATTGAAAAATACAGCGGAAGTAAAGAGATAAACAACGCTGACCGGAAATTAGGGGAAAATAAAAATTCAGTTTTCATGATAAAAAATTCAACTTCAATACCGGTTGATCTGTATCTTTTTATGAAGGATGTAAGAAGTATCACCGATACTTTCAGAATTGTAGTAAAAGAATAGAAATATACACCATTTAAAAAATGGTTGAAGGCCCCCGGTTATCCGGCATATTTGCCTGACTTATAACAACAAAGGGCTTATTACATGATGCATATTATCGGGAGAGTATAGTTTATTTCCCGAAAAAATAACAGGAATTAACCAAACGGAGGTTTTTGCATGAAAAAAATTATGACATTAATAGCTGTTCTGGCAATGTTTATCCCGGCTGTTCTTTCAGCACAGGAAACAGAATCAGATCGGGTTACCATAACCAGGGAGAAAAACGTATTCACAAATCCTTCAGATAATGAATTTATTGGAAAAATCGGCACCGGTTATGCTAAGGATCCCGGTGAATTCGGACTCGATATCAGCCTGAACTACATATACAATCTTGATCCGGTTTTTGTTTTCGGACTGGAAGCTGATTTTTTCTGGGTAAGCTGGTCAAACAAATTAGGAGATATTGAAGCCGGCGGCGGAACAGATGCTTCATTAAAAGCAGAAACTAATTTATACACATTCCCTCTTCTTGCCAACGCGCAGGTGAGATTCCCCTTTCTACGGAATAAAATCTACGTTGAACCTTCTGTTACTGTGGGACTCGGTTATGCTTTCATGATACTGGATTATACATCAGATACTGAGGACGGGAATGACCTTTATACAGGTTTCGCATGGCAGGTTTACGGCTCAGTTGCGCGAAAACTTCATGAAAACTCAGCAGTAGACTTTGTACTTGACCTGGGTTATAGAAGTATTAAGCCTGATAAAGACAACATAGAAGTCGACATGTCCGGTGTAATCGCAAGACTCGGGGTAAGGCTCTACATCTGAAAAATGTGTTTTTACCTGAAACGGAGATTATATGAAAAAAATATTATTACTAATTACCGCTTCAATTTTAATGCTTTCCTCGTGTAAAGGGGAAAGCGGCAAAATAAAGATAGGGCTATTACCGGTTATAGATACACTTCCGCTTATTGTTGCAGATTCCGAGGGATTGTTTAAATCAGAAGGGATTGATGTTGAACTTGTGGTTTTCAACAGCGCGCTGGAAAAGGAATCAGCTCTCACTTCCGGCGCCCTTGACGGATCCTTCGGAGACCTTATCACATCGCTCCTTCAGATCAAAAACGGCACTGACACCAGGCTTGTCATTGAGTCTTCACATACATCAAAGAACAACAGGATGTTTGCTCTCCTTTCATCTCCCGATTCGGGAATTGATTCCCTGGAAAAGATCAGGGATGAGGAAGTTGCAATATCCATGGGCTCCATCATTGAATTCTTTCTCGACAGGATTCTTGTTTCAAAGGGTATAGAACCAACCGTGATAAAAAGAGTTGAAGTCAAAGCAATTCCGGTCCGCATGCAGATGCTCATGTCAAACTCGCTTAAACTTGCTCTGATCCCCGAGCCCCTTGCAAGCAAGGCCGTGAAAGACGGCGCGAAAATACTTGCTGATGACACAGGTATGAATACAACCGCAACTGTTATTATATTCAGGGAGAGCTTCCTGTCAAAGAACAGTGAATCAATGAAGAAATTCTTCGCAGCATACAACAAAAGCGTTGAAAGAATAAACAGCACTCCTGATAAATATAAAAACCTGATGGTTGAAAAGATGCGGCTCCCTGCGGACATTAAAGATTCATACAGGGTTCCGGTATATAACAAAGCAAGGCTCCCCCTTGAAAAGGATGTTATGCTGGTTTACGACTGGATGAAAAACAAAGGTATGATTACACAGCCCGTTGACTACAGCAAGATAACATGGTCTCCGCAGAAGTGATCCGGGCAGAATCTGTAACAAAAAATTATTCAGGGAATACCGTTTTAAGTGACATCTCATTTGTGCTTAAGCATGGGATGTCACTTTCAGTTATAGGCCCCTCCGGATGCGGAAAGACCACTCTCCTCTACATTATATCAGGCCTCACACACCCTTCATCGGGAAGAGTTCTCATTAATGACCGGGAGATAAGGGGTACAGACAGCCGCACAGCTTTCATACTTCAGGATTTCGGGCTGCTGCCGTGGAAGAGTGTTCTCCATAATGTTGAATTAGGGATGAAGATAAGGGGGATCTCCGCTGAGGAGCGTAGAGAATCCTCAATAAAAGTAATCTCTGACATGGGAATAAGTCCGCATATTGACAGATACCCCGCAAACCTGAGCGGCGGAGAAAAACAGCGTGTTGCCATCGCACGGGCCCTTGCTGCAGGTTCCGAGATACTCCTCATGGACGAACCCTTCTCTTCGCTGGACACTCTGACAAGAGAGAGGCTTCAATACACCATGAGCGATCTCCAGATAAAACGGGGACTCACGATGATAACAGTGACACATAGCATTGAGGAGGCTGTTTTCCTTGGGGACGAAATCATGGTAATGACACCGGGGCCGGGCTCGATAAACAGAATTATTAAAAACCGTGACCGTAGAACACGGGGTTTCAGAGACTCCGAATCTTTTTTTAAAACGTGCAGCACAGTCAGAAGGAGCATCGAAAATAATTGAAACAGAAAATTCCGGTTCTCAGCATACTTACCGCACTTGCAGCGACATTTATCCTCTGGAAAGCTGCTGCGATTATTGCATCATCGCCCATACTTCCACACCCGGAGATTGTACTGGCAAGGTTCATTGATGAAACATGGACTTCCGCTTTCTGGATCCACTTCGGAATTAGTTTGAGGCGTGTCTGCGCCAGCATCCTCCTTTCATGGATTATTGCTTTTCCTCTTGGAGCCGCCCTGGGCTACAGCAGAACACTGGACAGAATTTTTGCTCCACTGATCTTCATGGCCTACCCTGTGCCGAAAATGGTGCTTCTCCCTGTAATTGTCCTGCTCTTCGGGCTCGGCGATATTTCCAAAATTATTCTTATAACATTAATTCTTTTTTTTCAGGTACTGGTATCCACAAGGGATGGAGTAAGGGCAATAAACACCAAATATTACGATTCTGTTGAGTCCATGGGCGGAACCAGGCTTGATATATTCAGGCACGTGGTATTCCCTGCGGCACTCCCTCACAGCTTCACCGCAATAAGAATTTCCACAGGTACAGCCATATCCGTGCTCTTCTTTGCGGAATCCTTTGCAACAACATCCGGCTTAGGCTACCTGATCATGGACGCATGGGCACGTGCAGACTATGTTATGATCTTTGTGGGTATTACCGGCATGAGCCTCATGGGGCTTGGACTGTATATATTTGTGGCAATTCTTGAGAAGAAAGCCTGTGCATGGACATTCGCCGAGGGCGTTGAACCGGCAAAAGAGAGAAGTGCGATTATCGAAAAAACCGTAACATACTCAAAAATGATCAAGCTGTCGCATACAGTCTTTGCTCTCCCCTTTGCCCTTTCAGGGCTTGTTCTTGCGCTCCGGGAAAAACCTGTTACCGCAGATATGATCTTCTGGATTATAATAGCAATGGTCGGAGGGAGATCTGCTGCGATGGGATTCAACAGGATTGCAGATGCGGATATTGATGCGGGGAACCCGAGGACAGCCGTAAGGGAGATCCCTTCAGGCACAATAACAGGGAATGAAGCACTTGCATTCATAATTTTTTCTTCAGCGCTTCTTGTTTTTGCTGCGGCAATGCTTTCTAAAATCTGCTTTATACTTTCATTCCCCCTGCTTGTTATTTTATTTTTCTATTCATACACAAAACGCTTTACATGGCTCGCGCATATATACTTAGGCTTTGCAATCGGCCTTGCCCCTGTTGCAGTATGGATTGCCATTGTTGGTATGCCGGGGATATCGATTATACTGCTGGCGCTTGCTCTTATGACTCACATCGCCGGGTTCGACATACTATATTCCTGCCAGGACTATGAATTTGATAAACAGAATAATCTTTTTTCAATACCGGCCCGTTTCGGTATAAAGAAAGCTTTCACAATCTCATCCGTTCTGCATATATCAAGTGTTGTAATGCTGGCTTCTCTCTACTTCACCGCAGGTTTCGGAGCATGGTATTTTATTTTTATAGCTGTAATTGCTGTACTCTTTGTTATTGAGCACCGGATTGTCAAACCTGACGACATTAAGCATATTGATATTGCCTTTTTCCATATAAACAGTATAATATCAGTACTTGTATTTGCTGCAATTCTTACAGGGTATCTCACAGGGGGCTGATATGAAAAAAATTATCGCAGGGGTAACCGGGGCATCAGGGAGCATATACGCGAAAAATTTTATAAAGCGGGCGGCATATCTGGGCCTGGATCTGCGGCTTATTGCCAGTGACATGGGAGCTTCTGTTTTCAAGCATGAGACCGGTGAATCGATCTCTGACTTTGTTAAAAAAGTAAAAAAGAGCCCGGAATGCACAGGCAGCATAACTCTATACGACAACAGTGACATGTTCGCTGATATAGCAAGCGGATCATGCAGAACAGAGGGGATGATCATTCTGCCATGTTCTGTAAAAACCCTTGCATGCGTGGCCAACGGTATCGCGGGGACACTTCTTGAACGAGCCGCTGACGTTACGCTTAAAGAAGGGAGAAAACTTATCCTCGCCGTGAGAGAGACCCCGCTGAGCCTTGTTCACCTGCGAAACATGACACTTGCCGCAGAGGCTGGAGCCGTGATTCTTCCGGCTTCACCTGGTTTCTACCACTCCCCCGCATCAATTGATGAGCTTGCTGATTTTATTAGCGGCAAAATTTTTGATCAGCTTAACATAGAACACGGCCTTGACACGGCCTGGAAAAGTATATAAACGGATAAACATACATGAAAAAAAACTACCGGAACATACATGAATTTATAGATGAACTTGAAAAAGAGGGGGAACTGATCCGCTTCAGAGAACCTGTCTCAAGCAGGCTTGAAATCACAGAGATAACAGACCGCATGTCGAAACTTCCGGGCGGAGGGAAGGCAATACTCTTTGAAAATGTAAAAAATTCTGAATTCCCTGTGCTGATGAACCAGTTCGGAAGTATAAAACGAATCAACATGGCCCTTGGAAGCGAATCCCTTGATGAACTTGCAGGGAGACTGCAGGCTATCATTAACATGAAGCCTCCGAAATCATTAATGGATAAAGTCAAACTCATCCCTGAGCTTATAAAATACTCCAGGTTTCTTCCACGCTCGTATAATGGTAAAGCCCCCTGCCAGGATGTTATACTAAAAGGAGATAAGGTTGACCTGACAAAACTCCCTGTACTTTTCTGCTGGCCTGATGACGGCGGCCCCTTCGTGACTCTACCTGTTGTATTTACAAAGGGGTTAACTGACGGGAAGAGAAATGCCGGCATGTACAGGATGCAGATATTTGACAGAAACACAACCGGTATGCACTGGCACATTCACAAGGACGGCGCCCACCACTTTAATGAATATTTAAAAGCCGGGAAAAGAATGGAAGTTGCTGTTGCAATCGGCACTGATCCTGCAGTAACATACTCCGCCACTGCTCCAATGCCGCGCGGAATTGACGAGATGCTGCTTGCAGGATTTATAAGGAGAGCGCCGGTAAGGATGGCTAAATGCGTAACCGTTGATCTTGAAGTTCCGGCTGAGGCAGAGTTTATAATTGAAGGATATGTCGATCCGGGGGAACTGAAAATTGAAGGTCCCTTCGGTGATCACACAGGCTACTATTCTCTGAAGGGGGATTACCCTGTTTTCCATGTTACTGCAATTACTCACAGGAAAAATGCTGTATACAGCGCAACCATTGTAGGGAAGCCGCCAATGGAGGACTGCTTCATGGCCCTTGCAACCGAAAGACTCTTCCTCCCCATGATTAAAACTGTGCTCCCTGAGATCAAAGATTATATGCTGCCCTGGGAGGGTGTTTTCCACAATATCGCAGTTGTGTCGATTGACAAGGAGTTCCCTCATCATGCCGGGAAAGTGATGAACGGGATGTGGGGCTCCGGCCAGATGAGCTTTGCCAAGATACTCGTTATGATTGATGATGAAAAACTTCTTTACGACAGGAAAAAACTTATACGGCATATTCTTGACACAATTGATCTCCAGGATGATGTCACTTTAACAAAAGGGATACTGGATGTACTGGATCACTCAGCAGAGAAACCGTTGTATGGTTCTAAACTCGGGATAGATGCAACCGCAAGAATTTCAGGGGAAGAACCGCGCTCCGGTGATGCAATTCACGGCTCTATGAACAGCGCCATGCTTGCCCATGAGTTCAGCCGGCTCGACCCGGATTTCACAGGCGCTGCATCTGTTCTTGATGAATGCAGGAACAGGGTTGTACTGCTTAATACAAATAAAGGTCACGGAAAAAATTCCAGTTTTTTTATAAACAGAATTAAAAACAGTTCACTGAAAAACCAGGGTATATTTGTAATGCTGGACTCCGGTATTGAACTGAGTAATTACTCCATTATCTTATGGAAAGTTTTCAATAATGTTGATCCATCACGCGACATGGTGTTCGAAAAAGATTGCATCATCATAGATGCCACAAAAAAAGGTATCGCTGACGGGCATTCGCGGGAATGGCCTGATGATATAGAGATGTCTGAAGATGTTAAAAAGAAAATTGATGAGATGCTTACAGGACACCCTGAATTTCTTAAGGAGACCTGAACAGCCTGAATAAAATCATATAAGAGTCACCACAAGATCCCCGGCCGGAATAATAATAGACGCTGAAAAAAATTTCCGGCCATGCCGGGAAAGGTTACATGAATAATCATGAAATCTATCTCACCAGGAAAATTACAGTTCCAGCTGCGATCATAGTCCACACCGCGATACGTCCGAAATATTCATAACCTGTTTTCCAGTAATTCCATACCCGGGCCATGGGGAGCATCAATACTATAATTCCAAGTGTTATTAAAAGGCATGTTCCGAATCCAAGAGTATTGGGATACACCTGTATTATCGACTTTCCCCACCAGACTTCACGGTGAAGCACCTGAAGATGCATAAAGTAGACCATCAGGGATTCCCTGCTTGAATAGAGTATAGCTGCCGGAGGCTCCCCTATTTTACCGCAGTAATGGTAGCAGAAAACTAATATCAGAAAAACACACCCGAGCCTCCCGGTGAAGAAAAGAATATTCGGCCTCACATCTGTGAATAGCTGAAGACTGTCCTTGAGGTAAAACATCAGAGGGAGAGAAAGAACGAGCACTGCGCCGACAACAAGAAGCCGCTTCATAAACTCCCCGTCTTTACCGGTTAATCTTGACCGATTAAAAAACCACGCACAGAGAATTCCTGCTGCCATAAATCCGAACCATGGGAATACCGGAAATATTGTATAATATACCGGAGTCAGATACGTCGCAAGATAAAAAGGGAGCCATTGTTCAAAATTAATACTGTAATAATATGGAGCCGGGATAACTGCTGCAAGGCCGAGAATTATAACAATCAGAATAAAAATTCTGTCGCTCTTTACAGCAAGCCGGAGAATAAAGATCACAAGGAGGCCTAAAGCAATACACTGTAAAACATCAATACTGAAAAATTTCAACCAGTGGTCGCCAGTAGCGACGTTTCTGCATTTATAAAGCGAAAAGAAAGGTATATGAAGCAGATACCCGCTGAACCATATTAGAATAATTCTTCCGAGTTGTTTCCAGAATTCATACTTCAAAGCCCTGAACGATTCAAGCTTGACCTGTGCAGCGAGCATAAACGCAAAACCTGATATAAAAATGAATGAAGGGGCAACAAGACCGTTTATAAAATTTACATAGTTAAACCACCCTGTATTTCTCAGTTCTGCTGTCATCATGGAATTAACGACATGCACCTCAATCATCACAAGCATTGCAAGGCCCCGCATAAGATCAATAAAACTGAGTCGGGCTTTCTTCATTTTAAAACTCCGCCATATAATATCACTTTCTATTCCGAAGGAGTTAAATACATTGAAAAGATTATTCAACAAAAAAATATTCCGTCATTTATTTTTGACTTCAGCAGCGTCTTTTATCAGATTAAATATATAAAGGAATTACAGACTCTGTTTTAAAAAGGAGATAAACACAAATCAGCATTAAACGTATTTAAGCTTGCAAGAAACAGGAGGAGTTGTATGACCACCTTTTTTATAATTTCACTAATGTCTGCCGCAGTCACAGGGAGTGGAGAGAATCCAGGCAGTGCCGGCCTGATTACACTTGCTTCAGAATCTTTCAATAACGGAGATTTTCTCAGCCGGGAACACAGCTGTGAAGGGAAAGACCTCTCTCCTGAACTGCACTGGACATATCATGGTAAAGCTGAAAGCTTTGCAGTAACCTGCGAAGATCCCGATGCACCGGGCGGGACATTTGTTCACTGGGTAATTTATAATATACCGGATTCAGTCAAGAAACTGCCGAAAGGGTTTCCCAGGAGTTCATCCGGCGACGGCAGCCTGCAGGGTGTAAACGACTTTGGCGAGACAGGGTATAACGGACCATGCCCCCCTCCCGGGAAACCGCACAGGTATATCTTTACTGTTTACGCCCTTGATGCTAAAATTGCCGATAAAAACCTGAGACTGGCTGAATTTAAAAAACTCATCAAAGGGCATGTTCTGGGGAGCGCAAGTATCACAGGGATGTATAAGAGATAAAGCTGCTCAACTCATTTCCGCAATTTGCCCGAAGCAGAGTATCCGCCCGTTTTCATCCTGAAGCCTGTAGTCACTTTTTGTGTGACTCAAGAAGACTCTGCTTTCCAGGTAAACAGGTCTGCAGAAAATAATGGAAAAAAGTCCGGGGGTGAAACCTTCAATACAAAGTTTTGACATTATCATATTCGCTGTACACAACCCCTGGATAAAGGGCCTGCCGAAACCGAAGAGGCTTGAAGTAAACTTCGTTGTGTGTACAATATTCTTATCGCCGGAAGCCCGGCCGTAATCCCTGGCGTAGTTTTCACGAATGTAAAGTTCATACGTAGTGCAGCCCTCAAGCCTGTCCGCGGGTATACGTGTTATACCCCTGAACTCACCTGTATCATTGACTTTCAGCCTGTCGAGATATTTTTCCGGAACCTCTTTTATCACGAAGTGATCTTTTATCTCCATGTAAAGCATGTCATTCCGCATAACACGGGTTGTTCCTATTATTGCCGCCTTATCCGCTTTAATTCGTACTGCTTCTTCAAAAGCATACTCAATTATATATGATTCACCTGCTTTCATAAGAGCGCTTACTTTTATTTCACTTTTAAGATGCAGAAGATGCCTGAAGTTGACCCCGAGCTCTCTGAGTATTGCCATCATCCCCACTGCGCCTGAATAACCGTATACAGTAAATGGGACTTCAACATCATCAGGAACATTATAAAGTCTGTGCCATCTTTTTCTCGTAGACTCCCTGTACAGGAAGTTGCTGTCCCTTCCATAACGGGGCTCTTTAAACTCAAGCCTGTGAGGCCTTAGAACAGCTTTAATTGCTGATCTATAATAAAACCAGTTATAGCTGAATGTGCCTGGATGGCCATGATTTACAACCGGCATGTATCTTACTTCATGCTTCATTTTTTTCTCCGGGAAAAAGAATCAGCAGCATAAAAAACAAAAACACTGCATCTGTCCAGTAAAATAAAGATATATTCCAGTGAAAATATAGATCGACGTATAATATAAAAATATGTATTATTTAATTATGAAAATACTCCACATGCTTCTGAAAAATAATGAAGAACAGCTTATGCAGAAGATACTCGATTATTCGCACAGGCAGGGCTATGTAAAATACACTTCAACGCTGAAGGAAGCCTGGCGCATATCAATACAGGGTCTATCAGATGCCGTATGCGAAACAATTGAATCAGGACGGGATGTGGAACTTACCCCCGATGAAAACTACGCGGAAGATCCAGCAGCAGCATTCGGCATACTCGAAGCCAAAAGACACAGAGAAAGGGGAATTTCATACTCAATGTTTATGGGGCTTTTCAAATATTACAGAGAGTGCTATTCTGATCTTGTAAAAGAACAGAATTTTCCACTGGAGGTTAAATACCGCTACATCCTTTTTATGGACCGGGTCTTTGATAGAATTGAGATAGGCTTCTCCTCAACCTGGGCTGAACTCAGCGGTGAGGAGAAATCAGATGAACTGAAAAATTCCAACAGGCTCATGACTAATGAAAAAAACATGTATCTTACTGTAGTTGAAAGTCTTGCTTCTCCTGTATTTTTTTTAAACAGCAGCAGGCGCGTGGTATATATAAACCGCGCTGCATCGAGACTTCTTAATCTGTCTCACACTCCCGGCAGTTATTATTACAACCGCAATGAGTTAGACATTACTCTACCGGAGTGGATTAAGAGTTACTCTGAAATATTTTTTAATGAAACGCAGAGTGAACTCTGCTTTGAAACCGGTGACCCGCTGGAACAGAATTCAAAGAAATACCAGGGAAGAATAGCCCGCATGGAGGATGTAAGCGGGAAATACAGCGGCTCAGTAATAATTCTCAGCGATATTACAGACAGAATAGAAGCTGAAAATAAAATCAGGGCGCAGAAAGATGAACTTCAGAAAGCTCTTTCTGACATAAAGAAACTTCGCGGAATTCTGCCGATATGTGCAAGTTGTAAAAAGATCAGGAATGACGAGGGATACTGGGACCAGGTTGAAATTTATATAAGCGAACATTCCGAAGCTGAATTCAGTCACGGAATATGCCCGGACTGTATAAAAAAACTTTATCCTGATTTGAAAATACAAAAAGAAAAATGAATTATTCTTTCATTTATGCTATCCTGAAACAGCCCGCTGATGATAGAGATTCATTCCCATATATTAAAATAAATATACCTTGACACAAACTCTATTATAAGAATTATTCTGAATCATACCCGTAGCTCGATGGAGGTTTTGATGAACCCGGCACTGGCGGTGAAAATCCTTATAATATCAGCATCTGTGATGTTTATCATACGGCAGGCTTCCGTGCTGATGAAGAAAAAATTTATCAGGCTCACCACTACCCCGATGATTACATATTTCATATGCGGGATGGCTGTTGTTGGCGTTTTTAATTACAGCCAGGGTAATGAATGGCTTATACTGGCTGCGCTGGGTTTATCCCTAATCGCTGATGCAGTTCTTATGACAGAATCTTCAGATCTTTTTACACATGGCCTTATCTTCTTCCTTGGCACGCATATTCTTTATAATATTGTGTTCGCCACAGGTTATACTTTTATTATTACAGATATACTTTCAGGAGTTTTACTCATTGCTTTGATGATTTTTCTCATCTATAAATTTCACAAATCAGGGAATCTGGGAAAGATGCTGCTCCCTGTTATTATTTATGTCACCGCTCTTTCACTTATAGTATTTTTTTCGGTTAACGGTTATATAAGAAATCATGACATACCGCATGCGCTGATGATGTGTGGTGCGATTCTGTTTTATATTTCGGATGCAATACTGGGATGGAACCAGTTCATAAAATACTTCAAATTCGGCACATTTTATATCTGGCTCTTTTACGCGCCGGGGCAGTTTTTAATCGCACTGTCACTGTTTTACTGATTATATAAGTATAAATTTTTGTAATTCCGGTTTCACCCCAAGGTACCTCTTCGCTGCGCTTCAGTTCGTGCACGCTTCAGTTCGTGAAGCAAACATGATGTTTGCCTGCCGGCATAGAACAGGATGTTCTGATAAAGCCGGCCAAATACCGGTATCTCATAGATTGATGTTATGAGAAACCGGCAGTGCGCTTCGCTACTGCCGGTATGTACGGAACATTATATTAATTCCTTTACACTAAAAACTTTATTCAGGAATAAACATTACCGTTTTTTACAGTTCAGTTCACCACATTTCTCTTTGTTCCCGCAAGAAATGATTTTATATTTTCAGCTATTTCATTCACAAGCCTTTTCCGTGATTCGATACTTGCCCAGCCTATATGCGGAGTAATTATCAGGTTAGGAGCTTTGAGGAGCGGATCGTCAGCAAGCGGCGGTTCTTTCTCCATTACATCAATAGCCGCTCCTGCGATCACTCCATTCTCAAGCGCCTTACATAGATCCGCAGGATCAACAATGGGACCACGCGCCATGTTGATCAAAAACGCGCTCCTCTTCATGTGAGAGAAAAACTCTTTATTAATAATGTACCTGGAGTAATCAGTAAGAGGCATGTGTATTGAAATAAAGTCTGACTCTTTAGCAAGGTCAAAAAGATTCAGCCTCGGATATCCGCCGTCACTTTTACTCTCTTCACGCTTAAGCGCAACTACATTCATTTTAAAAGCGCTGCAAAGTCTGGCAACCTCGCTACCGATTGACCCCATACCCATGATGCCCACGGTTTTCCCCTCCAGATCAAAGAAGGGCCATGTGCCGAGGGTGAATATATCCGACCTGCTCCATGATCCGTCATGAGCAGCGTTGTTATACTTAATAAGATTCGTTGAAAGAGCAAGTATGAAGGAAAGTGTAAGCTGGGCCACTGTTGTTGTAGAATAACCGGGAACATTCGCCACAGTAATTCCGCGGCTTTTTGCTTCATTAATATCTATGTTATTATAACCTGTGGCTGCTTCAGCAATCATTTTCAGATTGGGACATCCTGCTATTACAGCACCATCAATTACTACCTTGTTTGTAATTATTATAGTGGCGTCACCGCATCTTCTGATTACATCGGCCGGAGAAGTTACAGGATATGAAATAAATTCACCTGAGCCGCCTATGCCGGAAAAATCGATGTCACCATAATCTACCGTTGCTGCATCCAGAAATACAATTTTTTCTGCCATAAATTATTCCTTTAATTTTATTGTTTCAGGATCTCGCTGATTGTTCTGAGAAGTTCATTCTGCCTGTACGGCTTATGAACCAATCCCCTGACACCTTCAGCCATCATGGATTGAGACGCTCCGTCAAGACTGAAACCTGAGGAAAGGATTGCCCTGACATCCGGGTTGATTTTTTTCATCTCAAGAAAAGCGTCACGTCCGCTCATTTCAGGCATTATCATATCAATGATAACAATATCAATCTCACTCCACTTCTCTTTATATATCGAAAGCCCTGCTGCGCCATTAACAGCTTCAATAACAGAGTGGCCCATGTCAATAAGCATTTCACTCAGAACATTCCGCACTACATCTTCGTCATCTACAACAAGAATCCGTTGTGGAGGTATATCAGGTTTCTCATCATCCTGCTGCATTATTGAATCTGTATTATTATCCCCGGACACAGGGAGATAAATTTTAAAGGTTGTGCCGTAACCCTCTTCACTGTATACACTTATTGACCCGCTATGATTTTTAACTGTCCCGTATACAGAGGCAAGCCCCATGCCTGTCCCTTTTCCGGAATCTTTGGTTGTAAAAAAAGGCTCAAACAGATGCGCTTTTACCGAGTCATTCATCCCTATACCTGTATCTGAAACATTGATTACTACATATCTGCCTTCGCAAAGATCCATCAGCTGGACCTTCTGCGTTCCTGCCTTAATATAAACATCTTCTGTTTCGTATATAAGGTTCCCGCCATTTACCATGGCGTCCCTGGCATTAAGCCCAAGGTTCAACAGGGCATTCTGAAGCTGCGCCGGATCACCTGTCACCAAGGGTGCAGAGGAATTAAATTTTTTTTCAATAGTTATTCTTCTGTCAATACTATGCATCAGCATTTCTATTGTTTCATCGATGAGAGGATGCAGGTTTACCTGAACCCTCTGAAACTGCCCTTTACGGGCGAAGGCAAGGAGCTTTTTTGTAAGGTCAGCGGAACGCATTGCCACAGATATAATTCCGTCGGAATATTTTCTAAGATCACTCTCCCCTAACTTCTTTGAAAGAATTTCTGCATAACCCAGAATTCCGCTAAGCTGATTATTAAAATCATGCGCCACACCCCCGGCGAGCTGACCTATGGCATCCATCTTCTGAAGATGAGATAACCGGAGTTCAATCCTTTTCCTCTCCGAAACATCCCTTACAATAGCAATAATAAATTTTCTTTCTTCCATCATAAAAGATGTCAGGGTAACCTCCGTATCAATGGGATCTCCGTCAAGAGTAGTATGAGTCCATTCAAAAAACTGCGGAATACCCTCATGAGCTGCCTTCATTTTAATCAATGCTTTTTCAACGGAAGGTGTTCCATCCGGCTGAAGTTCAGGAGAAAACCAGCCTGGTGATTTACCTACAATTTCATCTCTCGTGCAGCGAAACAAATCTTCAGCTCTTCTATTACAGTCGATAAAAATATTGTTTTCAACAAACAATATCGGATCAACAGCTGTTTCAAAAAGGAGCCTGTATTTCTGTTCACTGAACTTGATAGCCTCCTCCATCCTTTTTCTTTCAGTAATATCCGTGACAACAGTAATGAGATATTTTCTGCCATGTATAATTATATAGTCAGCGGAGAGCAACCCCTGTCTTATCCCGCCACCTGCTCCTCTTACCGCAACTTCAAGGTTTCTCACAAATCCGTCATTTTTTATATAATCAATAATCAGGTCACGCTGGCTATTATCAACGTAAAAATCCAGTTCCCTGACAGTCTTCCCTATAACATCCTCTTTTCTGTAGCCGAAAAGATTAAGGAACGTATCATTAACTTCAACAAACTCCCCGGTCTCAATAACGCTTATTGACATAACAGCAGGATTAATGCTGAAAGCCCTTGAAAATTTCTCTTCGCTTTCAAGAAGCTGATGATTAGCGTCTACCAGTTCGGAATTCATTGCTTCAAACTCCTCCATCGTAGCATGGAGTTCCTCATTCTTTGCTTCAAGCTCCTCCCTCTGCTGCTTTAAGAGTTCTTCATTACGTTTTCTTTCTGTTATATCCCTGAACTCGGTTACACGCACAAGCTTCCCATTATAAGGGATGTTTTTCCCGTTTATCTCCATTGGATAGACTGTTCCGTCTTTCCTGATACCCGCTGCGTCATAGCTCTGCTCATATCCTGACTTAATTTTTTCCAGGACAACGTTCCTCCATTCAGCATCAATAAGAAGCAGTCCGTTCATACCAGTGAGCTCCCGGACTGTATATCCTGTCATCTTTGCAAGGCCTTCGTTGCACTCAAGAATAATCCCTCCGTCGTGGATTGCAATCCCCCCGAATGATGCTTCATGCAGCACCCGAAACCTCTCCTCGCTTTCACTAAGTTCTTTTGTTCGCTCGCTGACCATATCCTCAAGTGAGTATTCACGTCTTCTCAGATAACCTGAAAGGAGAGTAACAGCGATAGTAAGCATCAGGCCCGAAACTCCACCCATCACACCTGTATTACTCAGATGTGTGCTGGTATAAATTTCTGAAGAAAAAGTTTTAATCCCCAGTATACGGTCGAAAATAAAAACAGGATAAACTGCCTGTAAAAAAATATCCTTTGAGGAATACTCTTTATTCTCTGAATACAGAGCAAGTCTCTCTACGTAATCCAGAGATGTAATATCAATTATTTCAGCATCAAGGTTAAGATTTCTGCTTTTGCTGAAGGACATGGAATTGCTTAATATCAGATTTATATCAGCTGTAAGAGAGAGAAAACCAAGAAAAGCATCCCCGTTTTTGAATACCGGAAAAATTACAGTCATCAGTTTCCCGCTACTGCCGGCGTCGCCGGATTCTCTATAACTCACAAAAGATGCCATCTTTGTGGCAAGAGAATTCTCTATTGCGGTTCTCCCTTCTCTGGTGGAACGAAGATCATAACCGGGCTTCTGACCGATATCAATGATTGTTTCAGAATACAAAAGGGGATACTTCAAAGCATCGCCGCTTTTAACTGCAGTATACCAGCCTCTTGCTTTAACAGGACTGAATCTCATCTCAGAGGTAAAAGTTCTGAATTCATTACGATCAATTATTTCACTGCTTTTAAAAAACCTCCCGAGACTCTCCAGATCATATTTAAGATTAACTATGTTTTCCCGGATTACACCGGCAACAGAATCTGATAATGGAATAAAGTCAGACTTTGCCTTTCTGATATCATAATCATTAAAATACAGATAAATCATCAGGGAGATAAAAACCCCTGTTCCAAAAATAAAAAAAGTTTCAATCTGCCTCACTGCAAATGTTTTTAGATTACTCCACTTCTCTCTTCGTATAACAAGCATTATCCCCATAGATGTTATAACGCATATTATAAAGAACGCGATTATAAAAACAATAAACCTCGCAGAGGACACTGCCGCTCGCCATTTATCAGCAGAGAGATCAATCCCGACAACCATAATCACATCCCCGGATCTCGGGTCAAGAACCGGGGCATACCCGGACACGAAAGTGCCATATTCATCTGTATAGGGGCCTATTACACCGGGTAATGCGTCCTTGAAAACTTTTATAAAATTCCGGTGAGGCTCAAGATAAACAGTGCCCGGAGGTGAAGCCATTGGATCGTTTTCCATGATATTTTCAGGCCCGAATACCAGACGACCGTTAAGCATTGTAAAGCTATAGATAGATTTTAATCCGGAGTAATAGCCGTAAGAGATCATCTGGTTGCGAAGCAGTATAAAATCCGGATTGTTTTTATCTTCAGGGGAGAACTTCAGTTCCAAAACTTTTTCCGGAATTATTCCATTCGCCACAGCCCTTGCGTGCCTTAATATCTCATTCTTTATATCCAGTCCGGCAAGTTCTCCTCTCCAGTTTGCGGAAAACCAGGAGATAATTATTGCAGAAACAATAACCGCAAGGAAAAAATATCTCTCCTGCAAAGGCCTGAGAGCTTCTGTTTCTTTTATTGCAGTTTTAGAAAGGCCCGCCAGTATTCCAGAAGATACAACAAGCTGTAGAGCCGCAGGATAGTATATATGAAAAAAAACATTAGTATTAACAGCAGGATTTAAATCAGCAAAAATAAAAGGATGAGAAGCGATCCAGGTTAATGAATAAAGAAACATAAAAACCGAAGCGATGAGCCAGCCGTTTTTTTTACGACCTTCAGACTTTAAAGCGTAACGGAAAAATACATAAGATGCTCCAAGAGCTGCCGGAAATGCAAGAATCTGATGCAGTGAAAAGTAACCGCTGGTATATCCTGTTTTTATCAATGAACCTATAGAGAGTATTACAACAACTGCCACATAAACTACAGCAATCTTTTTAAACCTCCCTGAAAAAAACATAATACTGTAGAGAAGGAGTGCCAGAAATGAAACACCAAAAAAAATCAATCCCGGCAAAATAAAAAAATTCATATCAGGGAAGAGATATATAATAATATTAATCCATTGGGTCAGGCAGATAAATACTGCAAAAATCTGCAGATAAAACTCCGGTCTGGATAATCTGTTTTTTGCACACGGTTTATATAAAGCTGCTGCAAGAAGCATCATTATTACACCATGCAGAAAGAATATAAAATCAATATTTGATGAAAGCCATCCGGACAGCATTGTTAAACCTCTCCGGGATATGATCGCAGATTATGGATAAAATAAATTATATTTATTAATATCATCATTTCAACAGGTGCCGAGGGGATAGATATCCCGTATTATAATATACATAATATTTAATATAGAAAAGATATCACAGGAAGGCAAAAAAAATCGACTGAGCGGAGGCTTTTCATATAAAGGCTGATGCAAAGGAAAAAATACGGCAGCATCAGCCTTATACTTATTATTTTAATGAAGAGTAAACACTGACAAGTCTTTCAACAAGCTTACTGAAATGCTTTACAGCTGATTCAACAGGTTCAGGGGAACTCATATCAACTCCTGCATCAAGTAGTTCATCAAGAGGATACCTGCTTCCACCTAATTTCAGAAAACCAAGGTATGCATCCCGCGCTGGTGCTCCTTCACTTATCACTTTCTCAGCAAGGGCTATTGCAGCGGAAATCCCTGTTGCATACTTGTAAACATAAAATGCCGAATAAAAATGAGGTATACGCAGGCACTCCAGTGTAAGTTCATCATCAATAAAGAGCTTATCACCGAAATATGCGTCAAGAAGTCCGCCATAGATCTTTCGCATAACTTCAAGAGTAAGAGCCTCATTATCCTCAACAACCTCATGCGTTCTCTTTTCGAATTCAGCGAACATCGTCTGCCTGTAAAGAGTTGCCCTGATATTGTCAATCTCCCTGTTCAGGATATACGCAGTCATCCTGCTGTCATCTTTATAAAGCTCAAGGAGGTGACGGCTGAGCAGTGTCTCATTGAAAGTTGAAGCTACCTCTGCCACAAAGATGGTATAGTCAGCATTTACAAAAGGCTGATTTGTCTTTGAATAGTATGAGTGCATAGAGTGACCTGCCTCATGTATCAGGGTGTAGAGAGAATTGATATTCTCATCCTCATAATTGAGGAGAATGTACGGATGGGAATCGTAACAGCCTGATGAATACGCGCCGCTCCTTTTACCCCGGTTTTCATACCTGTCCACCCATCCGTGGAGAAGCCCCTCTCTCATAGTATTAGTATATTCACTCCCAAGGGGAGCGAGTGCTTTTACGCATGTGTCAACAGCCTCTTCATAACTCATTGAGAAGTTCACATCGCCGATAATGGGAACATAGGTATCATAAAAATGAAGCCTGTCGAGCCCCAGGGCCTCTCTCCTGAAATCAAGGTATTTGAATAAAGGCTCTGTGTTTTCACGGACTGTTTTAACAAGGTTGTCATAAACCTTTTCCGGCATATTGTCAGAAAAGAGTGATGCTTCCCTGCTGTTTTTAAAATTCCTCACCTTCGCGTAAAAAGCGTCTTTCTTGTTGGAATGTTCAAGAGTGGAAGCTATTGTATTTTTGAGATTATCATAAGAACTGTAATACTGTTTAAAAGCTGTTCTCCTTACATCCCTGTCAGACTCCTGAAGGATGGTGCTGAAGTTTCCATGACTCAGCTCGACCTCCTCACCATTGCTCTTTTTAATGTTGCCGAATTTGATATCAGCATTATCAAGCTGACTGAATATCTGTGAGGGAGCATGGGCAATCTCTCCGGACATGGCCAGTATCTGTTCAATCTCTTTACTTAAAGTGTGCGGCCTGAAACGGAGTATCTTCTCAAGATAGAACCTGTACTCCTTCATCGACTGGTCTGACATATATTTACTGATGACCTCAGTATCTATGGACTGGATCTCCGGAGTCATAAAGCTTGAAGCTTCTGAAAGCCTTGTGTAGAGATTCACAGATCTCTGGTACATTGCAAGACAGAACTGGTTTGTCTTATCCTCGTCACTTTTCAGATGGGCGTAAGTATAAAGGTTTTCTATTGACCTGGACATTGCAAGGTCAAATTCAATTGCTGCTTTAAAAGCATCAAGAGACTTCCCGAGCCGCCCCCTGAATTTTTCGTACTCCGCAATTTTATTTTCAATTTCTTTATAGAGAGCCTCCCACTCCTCCTCTGATTTAAACATGGGGGAGAGGTCCCATTTATATTCCGCTTTTATATCTTTCCTTTCCGGAATTACTGCTGATGCCATTATTTATCTCCTGTGAACAAAATGTTTGATTACAAATAATATGAATACCCGCCTTCGCGGGTATTACATGAAATATAAATCTGTTATACTCTATCTGTCAAATGAATTAGAAAAATGTTTCATCCGGGGAGAAGACTATATCCACTTCAATATACCCGCGAAGACAATAAGCATAACTGCATTGATTCCGAAAAGCGTACCTATAAACAGCTTCTGTTTTTTGGGCTCCCAATCATAAGCGAAGTTTGCCGCAAGGAAGAACGGAATATATGTTGTGATGAAAACCGGGAAAGCTCCCCACCACTCATAGACCCAGTGAAACGCCGGAGTCCGCGCAAGAAATATTTCGAAGATTGAAAAAAACGCAGCGTTCCCTAATGCAAAAAACACCCTGTTATTTATTCCAAGAATCTTCATCTTCGGATCATCCGGTAGTACCTTGGAGAAGATAAGACCTGCTACTGCAAACATCATTGAAAGCTCCCAGCCCACACCAATGAGAAGCAGAAATGATGTACCGTCAGGGACTGTCCAGAGAGCGTGTCCTGAAAAATGCTGTATCAGGGCATTAAGTATTTCATAAAACCAGTGCACCATGTAAAGAGAAAGTCCTGCAGCTATCCCTTTCCAGTTTTTATTCTGAATCTCATTAAAATAGATATAAACCACAAATGCGAATAATGGAATAAAGTACCATTGAAAAGTTTCGGTGTTCCTGAGAATTCCCAGGGCCTGCTGTGTCAGTTCAGGATGATTCATAATTTCCCCCTTTTGTTTTTATCCATTAATAAACAGAGTTACTGCCGGAGGTCAATCATATAACGGACATATTTTAATTGACATTACGAAATCATAACTTATCCTATTTTCAATATGATAAAAAAAATTACAAAACTTACGCTTGAGGACTCTGATGACTCCCATGATTTGAAGTGGTGGCTTTCAAGACCACCGTCAGAAAGAATCGCCGCAGTAATATTGCTAAGGAGAAAAGCTCATAAAAATGCAGGACGACTTCAGAGAGTTATTAGAGTTACTAAACGAAAAGAAAGCTGAATATTTAGTAATAGGCGCTTTTGCTCTGGCATTTTATGGTGTACCCCGTTATACCGGAGATCTTGATTTACTTGTGAAACCTTCTCCTGAAAATGCAAAACTCGTTCTCTCTGCCCTGAATGAATTCGGATTTTCATCTTCAGACCTTACAGAAGAAGATTTTTCCAATCCGGGCATAGTGATTCAGCTTGGATACCCGCCTGTAAGAATAGATCTGATTACCTCCATAACCGGTGTTTCATGGGATGAAGCTTTCTCTAATTCATTAAAAGGACCATTTGATGATATTACTGTAAGATTTATAGGGAAAAAAGAATTTATAAAAAACAAAAAAGCCATAGGGCGACTTAAAGATCTCGCTGACATTGAAGCAATCGGCGACGACAATAACTAATCTACTGAATCAAACAACTTGACATGATTTTATCCGCAATTATATTTTCCGCACATAAAAGAGGAAGCCCATGGGAACATATATAATAACATATTCAGCAATAGCAGTGACAGCAATAGTATCATTTATAGCATTTCAGAACAGAGCACTCTTTGAACAGTATCTCTTCTCAGTTGAAAAGATACTGAAAAAACATGAATATCACAGAACAATCTCCTCAGCATTCATTCATGCTGACCTGGGTCACCTTATATTCAACATGTTCAGCTTTTATGCTTTCGCAACCGGTATTGAATCGGTTTACGGTTCTCCATCAGTGGCCATTATTTTCCTCGGAGGGGCAATATCTGGTTCACTCCTTTCACTGCTGATTCACAGAAACGAACCGGAATACAGGGCAGTGGGAGCATCAGGTGCAGTGTGCGGAATAATCTTCGCTTCAATATTCCTGCTCCCCGGCGGGAGTATAATTATTTTTCCATTGCCACTACCAATCCCGGCATGGTTATATGCAGTTCTGTTCATCCTTGCATCAATTTACGGCATAGGCCGCAATGTAGGGAACATAGGACATGACGCGCACCTTGGCGGTGCACTTGCAGGTGTAGCAGCAGCTTACTTTATCTTTCCGGAATCAGTTACAGGCAACCTCCCCCTTGTTGCGGGGATAACAGTTCCTGTTGTACTCTTTTTTATTTTAAAGGACAGAATCAGTTTTCTTAAAAGATAGATTTTCTCAGGAAAAAAACTTCAGAAATAATACTGCAGTGACGCGTAATACACCGGTTCTTTATTATAAACTTCAAAATCTGAAGTTCTGTTATTACGTTTAATAAATGCGGAAATTATACCGACAGTTATATCAAGATTTTCCAGTGCATTGAACTTCAGCACCCCGTTAAGAAACACTCCCCTCCCCTGAAAATCGTAAATTGAAAAAACCTCCCCCCTCAGAAGGGGATGGAAATCGTAACCTGCCGCAATGGAAAGATAATGGCTGTTGTATGTTATCATCCTGTTTGAAAGTATATGGTAATTGCTGCTGTCAATTCCATCTGCTGAATAATGGAGGAGAGCTTCCTGAAGTTCGTTGTCATCATTAACAGGGAGGCTGTTGAAAAAATACTCCATTAAAAAATAGAGTCCGCACTGAAAGGTGTATTCATACCCCGCCCCGCACTGCCAGTACTCCTTTCCCTTTTCAGGATCTGAATAGAGAAATACCCCTGTAAGGAGGCCGTCATAAACCTCTGCCGCAAAATCAGCGCCGGCATTTCTCCTCTTAGCCGTATACCCTCCGAGGAGCGCGGCATCAAAAGCCTTCACTCCTGATTTCATACGGGCTATATAATTCCCGCTCCCGGCATCTGCTTTATCAAGTGAATCTTCTCTCCTCTTCGGAGCAGCGACACAGGTAAGCTCAGTTGATTCACCGGGATACCAGTCCAGGCGAAGGGCATCTGTACCCTTCTGCTCATCAGCACCCTCTACGGAGAGTGGTGAAAACGGATTCATAAGATCAAGGGGATTCCAGAGCCTGCTGCTCCCGAACCGTACCTGCTGCCTCCCTGCTGTACCTGTAAACTTACCTGCCACCATCTTTGCATAGAAGTTCTGAATTTTACCCCTTACATAAAGATTTTCCCTGTGAGCGAACTCCGCCTCTGGTTTAACAGGATCATTGTACCCCTTATCTCTGAACAGAAGATCAAATTCATCGCTATTGCTGTAATTTGATAATACAGCTTCAAGATCCGCGTCTGCGTGGAGAGTAAAACTTTCTGCATAATTTACTTCAGGTGAAACCCTGAGCCTGTTCAGGTCTGTAACCAGTTTTTTATCTTCAGGGGGAAGATAAATACGGCTGTAGAATTCATCTCTCTCCTGGTACATGAAGAGATTCTTATAGTAGCCTCTGAACCTGAAATTCCACCCCTCTTCAAACAGGTTATCCTCTTCAGAGTAGAGCGGAATAGAAATAATAAGAAGAATAAAGGAGATAATGATCTTTATGCAGAACCGGGAGCGCATGATTATTCTATTTTTTACCGGCAACGATCCTGCCATCCCTGAGGTTTATCAGTCTCCCTGCGCGCTTCATTACCATGCTGTCATGAGTTGAGAAGAGAAAAGTTATCCCTCTCTCTTTGTTAAGGCTCCTCATCAGGTCAAGGAGAGCGGAACCTGTTGACTGGTCAAGGTTCGCAGTGGGTTCATCAGCAAGTATAATCTCAGGGTTGGATACCATTGCCCTGGCAACGGCAACTCTCTGCTGCTGCCCTCCGGACATTTCAGCGGGCTTCCTCTTAAGTTCCTTCTCAAGGCCAACTGCGCAGAGAATGGACTCTGCCCTTTCCCTTCTCTCTTTTTTATCCGCGCCCTGAAGGAGGAGCACATACTCCACGTTCTCAACAGCAGTGAGCACCGGTATAAGATTGTAAGCCTGGAAGATAAAACCTATACTGTTGAGCCTCAGGTCGGAAAGCTCCCTTGGATTCATTCCGTTAAGATTTTTCCCTGCGACCTGCACATCTCCTCTCCCGGCCCTGTCGATTCCGCCGATTATATTCAGCAGTGTTGTTTTGCCTGAACCTGACGGTCCTGCTATTGCGGTGAACTCACCTTTTTTTATAGACAGGTCAATGCCATTAAGTGCATGAACAGCAAGACCGTCACTGTTATAGTCCTTGTATAATCCTTTAATTTCAATAACGCTACTCTGTTCTCTTTTTTTCATATATAGTTCAGAGCCTCCAGAGGTTTTATTTTAGCAGCCTTATAAGCGGGATAAATCGCAGCCAGAAATGCAGTGAGAAAAACTATAACAGCTGAAGCTGCAATATCCTTAAACATAATAAGTGGATATATAACACTCCCTGTTCCCCAGATCCTCATGGATTCAGAAAAAATCGAAAGGTCTATCCCTGTTACACCTAACACCATGTTGAAAACCGTACCTGCCAATAAACCTGCCGCCATTCCGGCCAATCCCAGGTTAACAGCCTCAAAGATAATCATTATAAAAACATTTAAGGGCCTTGTGCCTATGCACTTCATTACACCGATCTCATGAAATCTCTCCATCACAGCCATGATCATGGTATTTGCCACGGAGAATATAACTGTTATAAAAATTATTCCGAAGAAGATAAACATCATGGCATCGTAGAGTCTTATGGCGCTCATCATTGAAGGAGCCATCTCCTGCCATGTGATTGCCTGAACTTCAGGATCTTTTATAAAGGGTGAGATCCCGGATTTAACCTCTGTTGATTCATCCCTTGTACCTGTCCTTATGCTGATCTCTGAAATACGGTCATTCATACCTGCCGCTTTCTGAAGCTTTTTTATCCCCGTGAAAATTACATATTTATCAAAACTGTCTATGGGAGATCTGAAAATCCCCCGCACAGTGAGCGCCTCACCTGCAATCTCATCCCTGCTGTCCTGGAACATGACTACAATCCTGTCCCCTGTTACCACATCAAGTTTAGCTGCAAGCTTTTCCGAAACAAGAACATCACCTGCTTCAGGATTATCCAGAAATTCACTCCCCTCTGTGTTCAGCATGTAATTAAAAATATCGGATACTCCCTTTTCTCTCCCGGGATCTATCCCCGTTATCATTACCCCCTGGGATGCTTCGCTTGACCTCACTATTCCCTGAACCTTTACCCTGGGAGCCCACCCTGCAATTCCCGGTGTATTATTCAGACCTTCATAAATACCCCTGTCAGCGTTAAATGAATATGAGATCTTCATGTTATCATCGAAGCCCTTTTTATGTATTGCCACATGACCAAGCGAAGTGCTTATAGTGTTATCTATCATCTGGTAGTTCATTCCGTTCACAAGCGCCATGCTTATAAGCATAAAAAAAACACCGATGGCTATTGAGGATATAACGACAAGGGATCTCCGTTTATTTCTCCATACATTGCGCCAGCTCAATTTCAAATAGATCATCATAATATACTCCTACAGGTGCCTTATGGCTCTTACAGGATCAAGTTTTGCCGCCCTTCTTGCAGGGAAAAAGGTAAAAAGGAGTGAGAGAAAAAAAATCATAATACCTGTATTGTAAAAATCTGACACTTTAAGTTTCGCATAATAGACAAGAGTGGACATGCCGTAAAGCTCCATCTCAGCCTGGTACTCTGAAAAATCCATTGGATGAATTGTAAAATAATAACTCAGCGCAGCGCCGGATATAAGCCCCATAATAATCCCGATAAAAGCAATAATTGCTGATTCTGTAATGATCATTGAGAAAATTCTCACAGGGCTTGTTCCTATTGAAAGCATAATACCCAGTTCCCTTATCCTTTCAAAAACCGACATCTGGATTGTATTAAGAATACCGAAGGCCACTATCATGTAAAGTATGAAAACAAAGATATGGCTGCTCACCCTGTCCATTACTATGAACTGAAGTATCTCCGGCATAAGCTTGTCCCAGGGGAGAACCTCCAGTTTTTCACCTGCAACATCCTTCACTTTCTCTGCAACTTCGGGAACATCTTCCGTGTCATCCGCCCGTATAACAATGGAGCTCATATACCCGTCCATGGAGAAAGTCTCACTCCCCTGGCTGAACGGTATGAGTGCCAGTGTCCTGTTATACATAACATTCGGAGTCCGGAATATACCCTTTACTGAAAAATTCTCTGCTGCAATAGATCCGTCAAAACCCTGGGAAACCATTGACACTGTGTCCCCTGCCTCTACCCCAAGGTTATCCGCGAGATTCTTCCCCAGGATAACTGCAAGGGTGTCCCCCTTTTCAAGATACCTTCCGCCGGGTAGAATGTAATTATGAAGGGTGGTTATTTTCTGTTCAAGCTCAGGTTTAACAGCGAGAATTTCAGCTCCCACTGAAGAATCGTTGTGTATAAGAAGCCCCCCTGCATAGATACGAGGTGCTGCCTCCTTTACCGATTTTATTTTGCGGATTTTTTCAGCCATACCGCGATCATCTTTGAAGGCATACTCCAGGGTCATATTCTCCTGAAATCCCTTCTCATGGATCTGAATATGCCCGGTTAGCGGAGCTATTGCATCCTCGATCATCTGGGCGTATCCGCCATTCTGCAGCGAACGCATAAATATTATAAGAGTACACCCTGCGACTATGGTGAGAAATGTGAGAAAAGATCTCCTGCTGTTTCTCCATACATTTCTCCAGGACAGACCTGCAATCAGGCGAATATTCTCAAATCCGCGCATTGCTACTTCCTTTTAAGATTCTGCAGGGTAAATACCGATGCAGGTATATCTGAATTAAACCTCACAGACCTTATATTCATCTGCGTATACCTGTCTTTCTTCCCCACAGTCTCCATTTTATACGTTGTGGGGATAACCCTGTCATGCATCATTTTAAAACTGCCGCAGGTCATGACCTTTTTCATCACTCCATGTTCATTATAAAATTCTTCACGTACAGGGAGATAGTCGCTCATTCTTGCGTAATAAACAATTTTCCCCCATACAACAGCGGCATCGGGCTTTGGCTTGAGAATCAACTTATAGCACTTCTCCCCCTCAACAGTTCCCTCACCTTCAAGTGTGTGAAAATAATCCTTTGTTATACTGGATTCCTTGATTATATCATCATTGGTAAAATCAGATCCCATCCAGGACTGCAGCATCATTGAAGGGGAGATCTTAATATCCTTCTTCAGTTTAGGTACATACTGCCTCATGTCCTGATTAATAAGAAGAAACCTGTTCCCCGCGTCCTTTTCAGGTGCAGTAATCTCGGAAAAGGATTTCTTCTCCAGGCGGTTCTCCCAGCTCTTCATCTCAAGGGAGCGGGTCCATCTCCGTGTTTTTATCACAATTTCAATGAGGGCAACCTGTGAATTTCCGCGCACAGCCTCTTCAGACTTCCTTATTATCTCAGTGGCATCAACAGCGTAGAGTGCTGTAGTATAAAAAAATAAACCGGTTAAAATCAGTATTATCTTTCTCCCCATTCTCATCTCCCTATCCCGATATTTCAGATAAACAGTCAGTAAAATTGAAAAAAACCTATCTTATATATATAAAACAATATTTTAAAAATAATATCAACCTTTAAAAGTTAAGTGAAGAAATTCCATTATCCCGGGTATATTTTTGTAACAGAAAATCTCCGTTAAACATCTAATGTTATCTGTAAATCAATGATATGAGTTGACTTTAAAAACTGTTAAATTAATATATCATTTTATTCATTAAAGAGGTAAAAAATGTTTAAACGAATAGGACTATTTCTTCTAACAAACCTGCTTGTGGTTTTAACCGTAAGCCTTATTCTTAATGTGGCGCTTCCGATGTTGGGCATAAGACCTGATGGTGTGATGCGTCTTGCAATTATGTGCGGCCTCTTCGGAATGATGGGTGCATTTATTTCGCTCGCCATGAGCAGGTGGATGGCAAAATCCGTATACAGGATTTATGTAATTAAGCAGAACGACCAGAACTTTCAGTACAGGGAAATTTATAATATGGTGGCAAAACTTGCCCGCCAGGCAAATCTACCGGCAATCCCTGAAGTAGGTATTTATGAATCACCGGAACCTAATGCTTTTGCAACAGGTCCTTCAAAAAGCAAGTCAATTGTAGCATTCTCAACAGGACTTCTCTCTTCAATGAACAGAGAGGAAGTTGAAGCTGTTGCAGGTCACGAAATTTCACACATCGCAAACGGCGACATGGTCACAATGACTCTTCTTACAGGTATAGCCAATGCACTGGTAATGTTCCTTTCAAGAATAATCGCCTTTGCCATAGACAGCGCTTTAAGGGGTGACGATGATGAAGGGGGACTCGGATTTTTCGCATACATCATGGTGGTAATGCTTCTTGAAACAGTATTTATGCTCCTTGCTTCAATCCCTATCGCGGCATTCTCAAGGTACAGGGAATTCAAGGCTGATGCGGGAGCAGCAAAACTTACATCACCGAGGGAGATGGCAAACGCTCTTAAGAGCCTCGCAAGAGCAGCTCAGATTCCGACACAGAAAGATTCTTTTGCAATTGCAAAGATAAGTTCAAACAGAAAAGTATCAATATTTTCAACTCACCCGTCTATCGAAGACAGAATTGCAAGGCTTGAGCAGATGAGATAACCATATATCCATAGAAAAACTCCATAAAAAATCCCGGCCTTTGCGCCGGGATTTTTTTATTATAACACCTGAATAAACCGTCGAGGTCTGTCACTGCGAGGCATGGAATGCCGCGGCAGTCTGTCTATGCTGCAACTATTTCCTGTATCAACGAACATTCATCTTCCTCAACAGATTGCTTCGCAACGCTCGCAATGATAAGTACTACCATATCATTTCTACTCATGCGACATCAGCAGTTCATCGTTCGTCAGCTCCTCGTGCTTCACATCATAGAACTTCTTCACAAGCCCTTCCACTGTGAGGCTTTTCTTCTCCTCTCCGGAGATATCGAGAATTATCTCACCTTTGTGCATCATAAGTATCCTGTTGCCATACTTAATCGCGTGGCTCATGTTATGCGTAATCATCATCGCAGTGAGCTTTCTCTCAATTATAAATTTATCAGTAAGTTCAAGGATAAGGGCCGCATTCTTCGGGTCAAGGGCCGCAGTATGCTCATCAAGGAGAATAAGGTCAGGATGGGAAAGGACAGTCATTAGGAGAGTGAGAGCCTGCCTCTGACCGCCGGAAAATAACTGGACATTATACTCCATCCTCTCCTCAAGCCCCATATCGAGGACCTTCAGCTCCTCCCTGAACTTATGGCGCATTTTATTATTCAGGCTTATCTTAAGCCCTTTGAATCCCTTTTTATAGCAAATCATCATATTATCTTCAAGGCTCATATTGGAGGCTGTGCCGAGCAGAGGATCCTGAAAAATCCTCCCGATATATTTTGCCCTTTGATATTCAGGCATTCTTGTTACATCCTCATCATTAAAAAAAATGCTCCCCGATGTAGGGTGAAAGGAACCGGAAATAGTGTTAAACAGTGTAGTCTTACCCGCACCGTTGCTCCCCACAATTGTGATGAAGTCACCCTCCTTAACCCTGAGGTTCACTCCCCTGAGCGCTGTATTCTCATTTACAGTTCCCTGGTTGAATACTTTGGTTATATTTTCAAGCCTGATCATTTTTCCACCTTCTGAAATAGTTTCTCTTTTTCCCCTGAGCGATCATGAGACACGCGATAATAAGAAGGCCCGCAAGGAGCTTGAGGTCATTGGGGGTGAGCCCTATATGATAACCATAGTATCTCCCCAGGTACATAATAGCTTTATAAATTATAGACCCGATGATAACACGGAAAGTCAGAACAACTATTTTATTTGAAGTGAAGATAAACTCACCGATCATTACAGAGGCCAGGCCGGTAACAACAATACCTGTCCCAAGACCCACATCAGCAAAACCCTGATACTGCGCAGCAAAGGCCCCTGATACTGCCACAAGGCCGTTTGACAAACCGACCCCTATCGCTTTCATAACATTAATATTTACTCCCTGAGAGATTACCATCTGCTCATTATTCCCCAGTGCTCCGAGAGTTAATCCCATATCAGTTCTGAAAAAGAGATCCAGGGAAAACTTAATTGCCATTGCGACAAAGAAGAAAAATATAAGAATAGTATAATCCGAAGGTATTATCCCCTCGGTCCATGAAACGATATCAGTGAGTATAGTCTCATTTTTAAGGAGAGGAAGATTAGCCCTGTTTCCCATAATCCTTATATTAACAGACCATAACATTGTCATTGTAAGAATACCCGCAAGGAGGTTCGGCACCTTCAGCCTGTTATGTATAACAGCTGTGACAACACCTGCGGCGATCCCCCCCATAAAAGCTGCGGCAAGGGCAAAAAAAACATTATACCCGCTGATAATCATAGACGCCATAATTGCAGCGCCAAGAGGAAACGAACCGTCAACAGTGAGGTCAGGAAAATCAAGAATCCTGAAGGTTATAAAGACCCCCAGCACCATTATCCCGTAAATCAGACCTTCTACAAATATACCTTCAATCATTGTAATATCCTTTATTATTTCTACCTGCAGGGAACCCCTGCGGAAAAACTGCATGATAACAATATATACAAGGGTTCTTTCCAATAGAAACGTGTCAATAAAAAATAGGGAATAATTCATCTCGCCCATTTTCCCCTCACTTCTACACACAATTATTCTTCCGGCCCCCAGCCGATTAGCCCGGAGTGCTGAATGAACTTATCCCGGCTTTCCCCCGGGGATGGATGTCACGAATGACAGAGGGGGAAGATGCATTTCCAACTTGACTTTTCAGATAGAGTAAAATATAATCACGGCATTCTATTTTAAGAGGTAAAAGATGGAGATTTTTGACGGATTCATATCGGCAGTAGCGGCTGAATTCAAAATCCCTTTTCATAAAGGAAAAAACGGCACATATACAGCTACACTGGAATTCGATAACGGGAGATCTCAGGATATACTGATTTCCCTGAAAAAGGATGAAGCAGGGGACAGGGTTATAAACTACAGGTCTGTTGTTGCAGAAAAACATGATGATAAGATCGATTTCTATAAATTCTGCCTCAAACAGAATATCTCCTTTGATTACGGCGCACTGGCGCTGGACGGGAATACCCTTGTGGTTAATAACTCCATGCTTCTTGAGGACTGTGATCCGAGAAGATTTATAAAAAGCCTTGTTTATATCGCGGCAAAAGCTGATGAGTTAGAGGAGATAATTTCCAAAAAAGACTCAAACTGATTATGCAAGCCTGTAGATTTTCTCCCCTTTCACACTGCAGTTCATCATGCAGCCTGTGCAGTGTTTTTCGGCAACCACCTCAATTATTACACCTTTTGCCATGAGCTGATAGAGTGCGTGATCAACAAGCCCCCTGTCAGCATCAACGGCGGCATATATCTCAGAGGCACAGACCTCCCCTCTCTTTTCCACTAATCTTTTTATTTCAGCAAGCAGCATAAAATCACTTATTCAGACACCCAGAATTTTTTAGCAAGATAATCGATCCTCCCGGCAATATCGCTGTTCCTGTTCCTTGTGAGAGGGGTCTCTTCAACAATGCGCCATTCTTCCGAGTAAGACTCAAGGTCTTCTCTGAATTCCCATATATAATTATAACTATTACCATTTATAGCTTTTATTGCTTCAGTCTGCGAAGGGGAGAAAAGGCCCTCAGTAAGTTCATACCGGATCTGATCAGTATCAACAGTAATATTTCTCATCTCCGAAAGTTCAACTACACGGCTAAACTCCTTTTTTGTAAGATCAGAGGCATTCCGCTGAAGGGCGTTCCTGAAATCAACCGAATTCATAAATTTAACATCTATGAACTCATCCATTGAATTAAAATGAATCCCTTCAGCAATAAGCTTGCGTGACACCTCCTGAGAGATGCTGTAATTCACCATCCGGTAGACTTTCTGATTAAATACATTCTGAAAAAAATAAAGCGAGATAAAACATATGAGGCAGGCCATAAGAGGCGCTGTTATCCATCCTGACGCAATCTTCCCCAGCTGCTTAATATCCATCCCCTTCCCCCCCTGGAGAAGTCCAATACCTATAAGCGCGCCAATGACAGCCTGGGCACTTGAAACCGGTACAAGGGGAATCGTAGGCAGGCCATGTGATGCGAGAAAAAGTTCAAGGTTCCTGGATGAAAAAAGAAAAAGCACAGTGGATGATGACAGCACAACAACAAGAGCGGAGATCGGAGTAAGAGGAATGATGCTCTTCCCCACGGTCTTCATTACCTTGTAGGAATATGTAAGCACACCCGACGCCATTGCCATCCCCCCTAATATAAAAAGCTGCTCTGTCCCTGTGAGCATACCGAATGGCGTTTCAAGGGGATGAAAAGGAGACACAGTTACAAAGACCCCCATCACGTTTGCAATATTGTTTGCCCCGAGCGAGTAGGCTCCAAATCCTCCCACAACAATAAGCCCGATCCTGTTCCAGAAATCGAGATAAAGAAGATGCAACTGCACCCTGTTAAGAAAAAATCTGACCAGAAGATAAAGCAGAACTGCGAATATTGCTGTTATGAAAGGTGTGACAATCCAGCTGGATACTATTTTTGCAAGGGAATTGTAATCCGTCATGGAGCCTGAAAAAAAATTCCATCCGAGAATTGAGCCCACTACAGTCTGGGATGTTGAGACCGGAAGGTTTACCCGTGTCATTACAAATATGGAAAGAGCAGTGGCAAGAGATACTATAAATGCCCCCGCAATTTCATTTACAGCGCCTAATTTACCCAGTGTCATCGAAGCACCGGCTCCTGATATTACTGAACCGAGCACCAGGAATATACTTGTTACAATTGCAGCAGTCCTGAACTTCACCATCTGCGAGCCTATTGCGGTACCGAAAACATTCCCTGCATTGTTCGCGCCATGGGACCACCCCAGGAATATTCCGCTGGAGAGAAAGAAAAGAACAGACATCTCAGACTATCCTTTTCATTGTTGCAATAGACAGCCTGTTGGAAATATCTTCAGCAATATCGGAGATTGAATCTATTGACACAATAAAATTCTTTATATGAAGTTTGCGTTCAAGAGCAATATCCATCTCAAAGATCTCCCTCTTTGCCTTCTCTGATATATAGTCAGATTCATTTTCAAAAAACTTTACTTTATGAAGATGATCCTTTACAGAATTCACATCATAAAAAAATGAACGGGCTGACTGCACAAGGGCCTGTGTTGAATCAACTGCTGTTTCAGCAAGTTTTCTCATCCTGTCATGGAGCTCTGCAGGGATTTCAGGTTTTTCAACACAGAAATCGAACATTATCGATTTTGAGAAATCTATAATCTCATCCATATGCTCAAGGACTTCAAGAACATCACCTCTTGATTCCGGGATAAGGGTCTGCACATACAGCTGTGCTTCAATCTCCTGGCGCAGGTCGTCAGCTCTCCCTTCAACGCTTTTAATTATTGAGAGCCTTTCATTAAACTCCTCTTCACTCCCGGAAAGATATAACTTAAGTCCCTCCTCAAAATGCAGCACGCATTCGCTCACTAAATCGATAAAGGAGTCTATCTTCATTACCAGATCCCTGGTTGCTTTGAATATCGAATACATATTAAACTCCCGAAATTAAATTTCCAGTTTATGTAAAAAAGCGGCAGTCCCCCGCCGCTTTTCCTGTTTTCTGACTGGAATCCGTTATTCCTTTACCATATAGCTGCCTGCATAACGTGAATCCCTCTGCACATCTTCAAGCAGTTCATGAGCCTGCCTTGATGATGCAACGGGCCCGACTCTGACCCTGAAGTAATTTTTCCCGTTCACTACAGATTTTGTAACATACGCATCAAATCTTTTTGACCTGAGATTATCCTTTTCTCTCTCTGCTTTTGCAAGAGTGTCATAAGAGGCAACCTGTACGGAATATGAATCGTAACTTTTTCTTTTTTCAGTTTCACGGGAAACTTCATAAATCCTGCTATTTCCCCGGGGCTCACTATGCTTTTTAGTCTCTTCACGCTTAGCAAGATTCCTGGTTTCCTTCTGTTTCTTCACTTCCGCCTTTGCAGTTTCCTTTTTTTCAATGGTTTTAGTCTTCTTCCCCGCAGGTGGAATTATCTCTCTGATATTTTCATTTTTAAAGACGTCATTTTTTGCCAGTTTAGTTTCATTGTTCGACGGTGGTATAACCGCGTTGTTGATGTCAGGGAGCCCTGCTCCGTCAATCTTATTCTCCTCACCCTGTGAAATCCTGTCATCAAGTGAAACTGTACCTTCCGCAGTATCATCAGGGAGCGGGGGTATATCCTTCCCGAATATATCACCGCTTTTAGTATCACCAAGATCCATATCGCTTAGAGTCAGCTCCTTTGACACAGGTCTGTCGCTTTTAACAATCCCCATGCCGAACAGGAACGCGGCTGTTATAATTCCGATCAAAACAGAGGTTAAGATTATTATTCTCGGAGTATCAAGATGCAGAATATAAAAATTCTTCTCTTTTACGCCCTGGGGTTTCGGGTCAAAATGTTCCATATATCAGCAACCTGCCTTTTAGTGTTATCAATATTACCTGAGTTATCGATAACATAATCGGCAAGTTTAACTTTTTCATTTAGCGGAATTTGATGTTTTAATCTCTCCTTTATCTCTTCAGGGGTGATATTGTCCCTTTTGCTCCCGCGCACAAGGACCTGGTCATTACCCGCTGTTACAACAATATTTTTTTCCATCAGTTTATCAAAACCGGATTCAAAAAGGAGCGGTGTATTAACCATAAAGATTCCGTCACCTGACGTTCTTTCAATTACTATCTCTTTTATAACGGGATGTGTAATTTCATTGAGCCTTTTGACCTTTTCAGCAGAGGTGAACACACTGTTGGCAAAGCCCCTTCTGTCCAGTGTACCGTCACTGTTGATAAATGAATCGCCAAACTCCTCCACAACCTTTTTCAGGCCTGTTGCTCCCGGCTCCATTATCTCACGGGCTACTATATCTGTATCTACAACTCCCGCGCCTAATTCCCTGAACATCTCGCAGACCGTACCTTTTCCTGATGCGAAAATTCCTGTTACACCGATTCTCATGCTAATTTAAATCCTCTTTTTCCAGTATTTTTATTTCTGAGTTTATCTGTTTATCTGAACTATACAATAGTTCCGTCAATTCACGTATTATAACATCAAGGCTCTTTGAATCTACATTTTTATCATCTTTAAAAGAATGCTTCACAATCTTCTTTGCCATGTCAGAGGCCCTTTGAAACTGAAACAGGCCTCACTCTGCCCTGCGGGCGTAGGATTAGGTCAGTCCTTTCCTATTCTCTTTACAGTATTATCCGCTGTTAACAGCTTCATCTGATATATAGCTATTTCATTCAGCTTTTTCAGCCGGTCACCCTGTGACAATCCCTCCTTGATAAAATGCGCATTCAGATTTTCAAGATTGGACAGACATACAAGCTGTGAAATATCTGCATAATCACGTATATTACCTTTGAGGTTTACATTTTCATCGCGCCACTGTTTAGCAGTTTTACCGAACAATGCAACATTTAGAACATCCGCTTCTGTCGCATAGACAAGATTGATCTGGACCGCTGTCAATGTAGCGGGTACCAGGTTCTCTTTTATAGCATCTGTATGTATGCGGTAATTTATTTTTGTTAAATTGCGGCGGATATCCCAGCCCAGCTGTTTGAATTCTTCGTCTTTAAGCCGTTGAAATTCTTTTATGAGATAGAGTTTAAATTCGACTGAAATCCATGACGCGAATTCAAAAGCTATATCTTTGTGGGCAAAAGTCCCGCCGTATCGCCCTGCTTTTGATATAATTCCTATTGCACCAGTTTTTTCAATCCATTGTTTTGGAGTGAGAGTAAAGCTGTTTAAGCCTGCCTGTTTTTTAAAACCGTCGAATTCGACGGGATTAAAACCGGGGTTGTTCAGCTGTTCCCATATACCTAAAAATTCGATTGTATTTCTATTGCGGAGCCAGTTGCGGATAAGGTCATCAGTATTTTCAGCATTTTTATACCTGGCAATATCTGTAATACATATATAGTCTTCATCATTCTGCTGATATATTGTTACTTCTTTATTCAATACGTTTATTTTAGACATTCTGTACTCCACTTATTTAACTCAATTCAGGCGAATTCGCCATAATTAAAACCTCACCCTCCTAAGCTTCCTCTCCTCAAGGCGGGGGAGGAATAAAGACTTATCCTTCCACAATCTTAATCTCATCCTCTGTCAAACCGTAAAGCTTATAAACAAGGTCATCGATCTTTCTGTCCAGCATGGAGATCTTCTGTTCATAAAGCTTTTTGTCGCTGTCACTTTTAGCAGAGCGGCACTCTTTCCGGGCGAATTCCCTGTGTACGTCGTAATGGCTCTTCATGTTCCAGCCAAGGGCTTCAAAGAATATATCTATATAGTTGGAGCGGATGTTAGTTTCGCCGTGCCCTTTCTTTTTAATACAGCTGCATTTTTTTCAAAGTCTTCAACCCGCTGCTCTATCAGTTTTTCCCATCTTCCCGTTTCATAAATCCCCCCGGAGCTGCGTCTGTTTATTTTGAGTGATGATTTCTTTTTTGAGTTATCCGGAATTTCCGGATAACTGAAGACTCTCTTTTTTCAAATGGTTCCATTTTGGATCATAGTGATACTGCCGTTACGGACGCGATTAATCGCGTCCGTAACGGTTCTTATGCAAACAAAAATAGATACGGATGTCAAGAGAGATATTTAAAGGTGCTTAATGACCTCACCCCCTCTCTCCCGGACGGAGAGAGGGGAATCTGTGGCAGAAAACTTTTGATGTGAAAACCTGAAATTTACCTGAAACAATACCTCCCCCTTCTCCCCTTCCATTCTTCAAAACAGGACTGTCCACAGGAAGTGGACGTTTCGACGCG
>ERZ795053.364-NODE-364-length-57100-cov-11.426260_pt1 | contig 57100 bp, 48 predicted proteins | sample MGYA00375137_ERZ795053 | MGnify/ENA primary metagenome ERZ795053 (study PRJEB30182, sample SAMN05720284) | activated sludge metagenome | isolation source: Anaerobic digester | place: Hong Kong | collected 2014-12-17 ...
CTAGCGTCTGCAATGGGCTTAACGTGCTTTATTTTCCGTTTTCTGAGACGTCCCCAGCGTGTGCGTTTTGGCGGCCAGAGCGGGCTTGTGGGGTTCGTTCACACCTTCTCACTGGTACATCGCGCCGTTGATGCCGATGGTCTGGCCGCTGATGTAGGCGGCGCGGTCGCTGGCCAGGAAGGCCACCAGATCGGCCACCTCCTGCGGCTGTCCGGCGCGCTGCATGGGCACCATGCGCTTGATGGCGTCGGCGTCGAACGTGCCTTCGCTCATCTCGGTGGCGATGATGCCGGGCGCCACGGCGTTGGCCGTCACGCCGCGGCTGGCGCATTCCAGCGCCAGTGCCTTCACCGCGCCGTGCAGCGCGCTCTTGGCGGCGGCGTAGTTGACCTGGCCGCGGTTGCCCGCCTGTCCCGCCACCGAGGTGATGGCGATCACCCGGCCCCAGCGGGTGCGCAGCATGGGCAGCATGAGCGGCTGGGTCACGTTGAAGAAGCCGTTCAGGTTGACGTCGATCACGCGCTGCCACTGCTCGGGCCGCATGCCGGCCAGCACGGCGTCGTCGTGCACGCCGGCGTTGTGCACCAGCACCTGCACGGCGCCGGCCTCCAGCACCTGGCCCAGCGCGGCCTCGCAGGCGGCGCGGTTGGTTACATCGAACACCACCGGCTCGGCGCTGCCGCCGGCCTGGGCAATCTCGGCGGCCAGCGCGGCCGCGGCTTCGGCGCGGCGGTTGGCGTGCACCAGCACGTGGCAGCCGGCCTGCGCCAGCGTGCGGGCGATGGCGCCACCGATGCCGCCGCTGGCGCCGGTGACGAGCGCCCGGCGCTTCGGGTTCTGGGAAGAAGTCATGTGGGGGTGGGAACGGGTACGTCGAGCATCACGGTGGCGCGGCCTTCCACCAGCAGGCGGCCTTCGGCGCTGAGGCTGAAGCCGTAGACGCAGTGGTCGCCGTTGTCGGCCTCGCAGCTGGCGTGCACGGTGAGGTCGGCGGCAATGTCGTCCAGCCGCACCACGTGCAGCTTCACGCCGCGCAGGCTGATGAGAAAACCCATGCGCGCCTGCGGCGCCTGCCGCTGCTCGGCCAGCAGCGCGCCGTGCAGCGCCATGGCCTGGGCGGCGTATTCCACCCCACAGGCGGCGCCCAGGCGGCCGGCCTGGCGCATCGGATGATCCGGCAGGCGGTGGCTGGCGGCGCGGCAGGTGATGGCCTCGGGCGCGGCCTGCACCACGCCGTCCAGCAGGCACATGCTGCCGGCATGCGGCACGCGCGCGGCGATCCAGGCGTGGTCCTGGCCGGTGGCGGCCGAGAAAACATCCATCGCGACGTTCTCTCCAACCCCTTCGGGAAGACTGGCGACGCTCATGCGGCCAGCACTTCCAGCCGCAGCACCTGCGGCGGCAGGTATTCGATTGCTATGTTTTCATGAGCTGCCTGCGCCCGCTGGACAAGGGCCAGCGCCTCAAAAAGCACCAAACCCCGCATGGGCGGCATGGTCTGCGCGAGCTGGCGCAGCGGCTCAGGCAACTGCGCCGGTAACGCAGTGGACGCGCCTTCCGCCAGCGCGCCACGGCGCGGCAGGCGCAGCGCGGCCAGGCTGGCCGGGGTGCGCACGGGCGACAACACCAGCGCCAGCGCGCCGGTGTCCTGGATCGGCCGCTTGGCGTGCAGCGGCTCGGGGTATTCGCTGTCGCCGGCCACCAGCAGCACCGGCTCGCCGCCGGCAGCCACCTGCGTCATGGCCTCCAGCAGGCCGGCGCCGAAGCTGGCGTCGTAGGCGCCCAGCACCTGCGCCGGCGGCGTGGCGCCGGTGGCGATCGACCAGTAGCCCGAGGCCGCGTTGTGCACCGAGTTGTGAAAGCGCGTGGGCGAGATCTGCCGGTCGCCCGTGGCCAGCAGCTCGCAGATCTGGTGGCAGTTGTGGCCGTCGCCACCGGAGGCCGCGAACACGTTGGCCAGCGTGGCCGGCTCGCGCCCAGCCTGGCGGCAGGCTTCCAGGCCGGCCGCCAGCGTGGCCTTGACGATGCGGCTGGCGCGTCTGCGCTCGGCCGGCGGCAGCAGCTCGGGCGCGGGCAGCGCGGTGGGCGCGGCTTCGTATGGCGCCTCGCCAGACAGCACAGCGCGGGCCTGTTCCCAGCCCGTGAGGCCCGGGCCGATCACGCCCACGCCTTCCACCCAGGCTTCGAGGTAGGGCACTTCGCTCATGCACCCTCCCCGCGCGACAGCACCAGGCTGCAGTTGCTGCCGCCGAAGCCGAATGAATTGGATAGCACGTGGCGCAATCCTGGCGCGAGCTGCGGGCTCAAAACAATGGGCAAATCGATGGCCGGGTCGGGCGTTTGCGTGCCCACGCTGGCAGGCAACAGGCCGTGCTGCAGCGCCAGCGCGCTGACCACTGCCTCCACCCCGCCGGCCGCGCCCAGGGTATGGCCAGTCATGCCCTTGGTGGAACTGCAGGGCACGCCGTGGCCGAACACCGCCGCCACCGCCGCACCTTCGGAGCTGTCGTTGGCCGGCGTGGCCGTGCCGTGCAGGTTGATGTAGCCGACCTGCGCCGGCTGCAGGCCGGCGCGCGCCAGCGCCTGCTGCATGGCCGCTCGCGAACCGCGACCTTCCGGGTGCGGGGCCGACATGTGGTGCGCGTCGCTCGATTCGCCCCAGCCGGCCAGCACGATGGCGCCGGGAGCCGGCTGCTGCGCCGGCTCCAGCAGCGCGAAGGCCGCCGCCTCGCCGATCGACAGGCCCCGGCGACCGGCGTCGCACGGCCGGCAGGGCTCGGGCGAGGTGAGCTGCAGCGAAGCGAAGCCGTACAGCGTGGTCAGGCACAGCGAATCGACGCCGCCGACGATGGCGGCATCCGCCAGCCCGGTGGCGATCAGCCGGTCGGCCGCCGCAAACGCCTTGGCCGACGACGAGCAGGCGGTGGAAATGGCGAATGCCGGCCCGCGCAGGCCCAGCAGATCGCGCACGAAGGACGCCACTGAGCCGGTGTTGTGCGTGGCGCGGTAGTCGAACCAGACCGGCAGCGCGCCCTCGCCCGGGCCGCCCGCGCGTTCGCGGTAGGCCAGCTCGGCCGACAGGATGCCCGATGTGCTGGTGCCCAGGATCAGCGCCACCCGGTCGGCGCCGTGGCGGGCGATGGCGGCGCGGGCTGCGTCCAGAAAGCCGTCGGCCTGCAGGCCCAGCAGCGCCAGCCGGTTGTTGCGGCAGTGGTAGGCGGCCAGCTCCGGCGGCAGCGCCACGGCGTCCACGCCCGGCACCTCGCCGATCCAGGTCGGCAAATCGCAGGTCTCGAAATCGCAGGGCTTGAGCCCGCTGGTGCCCGCGCGCAGCGCCGCCAGCAGCGGCGCCGTGCCCACGCCCAGCGCGGTGCTGGCCGTGAAGGCGCTCAGGACCAGCGCGCCGCTCATGTGCGCTCCTCCGCCGCTGACTCGGTCAGGCGTGCCACCAGCATGGTGTTGGCAAACGGCGGGCCATCCACCGTGGGCACGGTCTGCACCTGGAAGCCCAGCGCGCGCAGATCGGCCGCCCAAGCGGCCGCCGGGCGGCAGTACATGGGCGAGAAGCCGTGGCCGCGCACGAAGGTCACCGCCTGATCCACCCAGCGGCTCAGCCTGAAGCGCAGGCCGCGCGCCTGGTCGCCCACGCGGATCACCAGCACGCCGCCGGGGCCGAGCGCGGCGCGCGCGCGGCGCAACACATCGGCCTGGCGATCGGGGCCGAAGTAATGCAGCACGTCGAAGATGGTGATCACATCGGCCGGCTCGAAACGGTTGATGCAGATGTCGCCCTGCTCCACCCGCACGCGCGGCTCGCCCACGAAGGCCGGGCCGGCGCGGGCGACGTCGCGCGGCATCAGCTCCAGGCCGTGCAGCCGGCGCACGCGCGGCGGCTCGGGCCAGCCGGCGGGCCAGCGGCCGGCGTCGAAGCGCTCGCGCGCCGCCAGCAGCCACGACGCCAGCACCGCCTGGCCACAGCCGAGGTCCAGCACGCGCGGCTCGCGCGGCAGCACGCCCAGGCGCAGCAGGTCGATGAACAGCGGGTCGATCCCCAGCTTGCCGCGCGCAAAGTGGTAGGCAAAGCGCCCGGCCGCTCGGTAGCGGGCGCTGGCGGCATCCACCAGCGCGCGGTGCAGCGCGCGCTGCTCGGGCGTGGCGGGCGCGAGCCGCAGGGTGGCGGTGGCCGGCCCGGTCATGCCGTGGCTCCGGCCAGGGTGGTCAGCTCGGCACTGGTGTCGCAGGCGGCCGTCAGCGTGACGCTGTGCAGGCCGCGTGCGCGCAGTTCCGCCAGCAGGTGCGGCAGCACCACCAGCACCACCGGGTCGCCGCGGCCCGTGCAGGCGGCGTGGCCGTCATGCAGCAGCAGGATGTCGCCGGCAGCCAGGTTGCGGGTCAGGCGGCGCAGCACCAGCGCCGGGCTGGGGCAGCGGGTGTCGAAGCCGCGGCGCGTCCAGGCGGCCAGGCGCAGGTTCTGCCGCGCCAGGATCGGATCGAGCAACGGGTTGCGCAGGCCGGCCACGGCACGGAAGAAACGCGGCGTGCGCCCGGTGACCTGCCGGATCAGGCGCTGGCCTTCTGCCACCTGCCTCGTCATGCCGCCCCAGCCGTAGGCGGCGAAGGCGTTGGGGTGGCTGGCGGTGTGGTTCTCGATCAGATGGCCGCGGCGCACGATCTCGCGCGCCAGCGCCGGGTGGCGCTGCACGGCTTCGCCCACGCAGAAGAAGGTGGCGCGGGCGCCCACGGCGTCCAGCATGTCGAGCACGCGGGGGGTGACGTCGGGGTTGGGGCCGTCGTCGAAGGTCAGGGCCACCTCGCCCCGCGCGGCGGCGGCGGCCGGCAGCCGCGTCAGGTTCGCGCCCAGCAGGCGGCTGCGCGGCAGCAACCCCACCGTGGACAGCACCAGATGGTTGCCCGCCACCAGCGCCAGCCAGGCCGGCCACCAGCCCGGCACCGCCAGCGCCCCAGCGGCCGCGCCCGCGTGCAGCGCCGCCGACCAGCGCAGGAACGCACTGGGCGACCAGCGCGGCGCAGGACGGTCGGAACGGGTGGCGCGGGAAGACATGCTGTGCCGATTATCCGTGAGCCTACGGCGCTCACTTAGGCACGGCGTCAGAGCCGACGAATTGACCATCAAATCGGGCTTTTGGCCAGGCGCGGCCGCCGCAGGCAGCTATTGACTTAATAGCGCCCCAAGAATGGCTGGCCGAATTCACCAGCCACACCATCCATGGCGTTTGGGCCGGCCATGCCAGTGAGCAAAGCAATTGGCTTGCACCGGCCGGCGGTCATGCCCTCCTGCCGAAGACTGAGGGGCCGCCGCCAGCGTCTCAGGGGAGCGTGATCAGGCCGCCGCCAACAACCGCTGCGTGTACGGATGCCGCGGCGCATCCAGCACGTCGCGCACGGGGCCGCTTTCCACCACCTCGCCGTCTTTCAGCACCAGCACCTCGTGCGCCATGGCGCGGATGACGTCGACGTCGTGGGTGATGAGCAGGTAGGCCAGGCCGCGCTCTTTCTGCAGGCGCTGCAGCAGGGCCAGCACCTGCTTCTGGATGGTGACGTCGAGGGCGCTGGTGGGTTCGTCCAGCACCAGCAGTTCGGGTTCGACGATGAGCGCCCGCGCCAGGGCGATGCGCTGGCGCTGGCCGCCGGAAAATTCATGCGGGTAGCGCGCCAGCAGGCCGGGGAACTGCGCCTCGGGCAGGCCGACTTCGGCCAGCGCCGCGCGCACGCGGGCGGCGCGCTCGGCCGCGCCCAGCTGCGGGGCGTGCACGCGCAGGCCCTCGCCCACGATTTCCTCGATGGTCATGCGGGGCGAGAGCGACGAGAACGGGTCCTGGAACACCACCTGCACCGCCCGGCGCAGCGGCTTGTCGGCGGCGGGCTTGTGCTGCCACTCGCGGCCTTCGATGCCGAGTTGCCCGCTCACCCAGGCCAGCGGCAGCAGGCCCAGCGCGGCCTGCGCCAGCGTGGACTTGCCGGAGCCCGATTCGCCGATCACCCCGAGCGTGCGCCCTGGCGGGATGGCAAAGCTGGCGCCCTGCACGGCCACAAAGCCGTCCTTGCCGAACCAGCCGCGGATGCCGGGGCGCGGCACCGGGTAGGTGACGCGCAGGTCCTGCGCGGCCAGCACGGGCTGGGCGTCTGCGTCGGGCGGGGCCTCGACCACGTCGCGCTCGGGCTTGCTGGCCATGAGTTTCTGCGTGTAGGCATGCTGCGGCGCGGCGAAGATCTGCGCGGTGGCACCCTGCTCCACCAGGCGGCCGTGCTGCATGACGGCCACGCGGTCGGCAAAGCGGCGCACCAGGTTCAGATCGTGCGTGATCATCAGCACGGCCATGCCGGTTTCGCGCTGCAGCTCGGCCAGCAGGTCGAGAATCTGGCCGCGCAGGCTGACGTCGAGCGCGGTGGTGGGCTCGTCGGCCAGCAGCAGCCTGGGCGCGCAGGCCAGGGCCATGGCGATCATGGCGCGCTGACGCTGCCCGCCGGAGAGTTGGTGCGGGTAGGCGCCGGCGCGGCGGGCGGGTTCCGGGATGTCGGTTTTTGCAAGCAATTCGATAGCTGCCTGCGCCGACTGCGCCTGGGTCAGCGCCCGTTTCAACCGCAGAACCTCGGCGATCTGCTCGCCCACCGGCATCAGCGGGTTGAGCGCGGTCATCGGCTCCTGGAAGATCATGGCGATCTCGTCGCCGCGCAGGCCGCGCAGCTGGCGCTCGGGCAGCGCGAGCAGGTCGCGTCGGGTCTGGCCATCGTCGAACACGGCACTGCCCTGGAGGCGCGCGTCGTGCAGCAGGCGCAGCAGCGCCAGCGCGGTCACGGTCTTGCCGGAACCGGATTCGCCCACCAGCGCCAGCTTCTCGCCCGGGGCGATCTGGAAGCTGACGTCGTCCACCACCTTCTTGGAGCCGAAGCTGACGGCCAGGGATTCCACACGCAGCAGCGGCTGGCCGTGCCCGGCGGCGTTCCGATCGGCCGGGACGGCGTTGGTGTAGGCGTCCGTCATCGGCCACCTCCGGGGCCCGTCTTGGGGGGCGACGGAACCTTGAGCGTATGCATCTCGCTCTTCTGGACGGCGCCGCAGTCGGCGCAGCGGCCGAGCAGAAACAAGCGCGTGCCCTCGTAGACCTGAGTGGGTTCCAGCAGCTTCACGTGCTCGTTGCCGCAAGAGGGGCAGTACACGTCGGCGCTGAAGAAGTCGAGTTGGCCCGGCTCGAGCGCATCGCGGCTGGGCGGCGGCATGGGAGCTGCGGGCGCCTTCATCGGTCGGCCTTGCGCGGGTCGAGCGCGTCGCGCAGCGCGTCGCCCATGAAGGTGAGCAGCAGCAGCGTCAGCACCAGCACGCCGAAGGTGGAGAGCGAGATCCACCAGGCGTCGATGTTGTTCTTGCCCTGGCTGAGCAGTTCGCCCAGGCTGGGCGTGCCCGGCGGCACGCCCAGGCCCAGGAAATCGAGCGAGGTGAGCGCCAGGATGGCCGCGCTCATGCGGAATGGCAAGAACGTGACCACCGGCGTCAGGCTGTTGGGCAGGATGTGGCGCCAGATGATCTGCCGGTTGGGCACGCCCAGGGCGCGGGCGCCCTTCACATAGTCGAGCTGGCGGTTGCGCAAGAACTCGGCCCGCACGTAGTCCGACAGGCCCATCCAGCCGAACAGGCTCAGCAGCACCAGCAGCAGGCCGATGCTGGGCGCCAGCACGGCGCTGAAGATGATCAGCAGGTACAGCTCGGGCATGGAACCCCAGATTTCGATGAAGCGCTGGAACGCCAGATCGGTCTTGCCGCCAAAGAAGCCCTGCACCGCCCCCGCCGCCACGCCCAGCAGCACGCCCACCGCCGTGAGCGCCAGCGCGAACAGCACGCTGATGCGGAAGCCGTAGATCAGCTGCGCCAGCAGGTCGCGCCCGCGGTCGTCGGTGCCCAGCCAGTTGTCGGCGCTGGGCGGCGCCGGGTTGGGCGCCTTGGCGAAGTAGTTGATGGTCTTGGCGCCATAGGGGTTGGGCGGGTAGATGGCCCAATTTCCAGTTTGGCCCGGCTGGCTGAACTGCTGGCGGATGAACGGGTCGAGGTAATCCGTCTCGGTGTTGAAATCGCCGCCGAACACTTTCTCGGGGTAGGTCTGCACCAGCGGGAAGTACCAGTGCCCGTCATAGCGCACCACCAGCGGCTTGTCGTTGGAGATGACTTCCGCGCAGAGGCTCAGCAGCACCAGCGCGCAGAACGCCGCCAGGCTCCAGGAGCCGAGCCGGTTGCGCTTGAAACGCAGCCATGCGCGGCGCGCGGGCGACGGGCTGGGCGCGGGTGCGTCAGCCATGTGCGCCTTCTGAGAGCAGGTTCTGGAATGGCTCGCGGCTCTTGAAGCGGTAGGCGCCGAAATCGCGCTCGTCGGTGGTCAGGATGCGGCCGTGGCCCAGATGCTCGGCCAGCAGCACCAGCGAGGCGTCGGCCAGATCCATCGGCAGGCTGGCGTAACGCTCCATCAGCGATGCCAGCCGCTCGGTCTGCGGTGCCGCCCATTGCCAGACGGCGATGCCGCCGGCGGCCACGTCGCGCAGGAGGGCCTGGGCAGCGTCGGCGCCGATCCAGCGCGTGAGCAGGTGCGTGGCCTCGGTCAGCACCGGCCAGGTGGTGATCCAGCCTTCGGCCTGCGTAGCCAGCGCCTGCCGCGCACGGCTGTGCCAGGCGTCGTCGGCATCGGCCAGGGCGTAGAAAAAGCCGGCGTCTGCCAGGATCACGCGCGGCCTTTGTCTGCCCCAGCCGCATACGGCGTGGCAGGCTCGTGCACAGCCGCCGGGCCGGCCCGATGCTTGCCGCCCCATCCTTCGGCCAGACGCGCCTTGTAGCTGCCCGCCACGTCGCCGCGGCCACTGCGGCCGGCACCCACGAAGGCCGCGAAATGCGTCAACCCGCCGCGCTGGGCGCGCAGCTGGTCGTAGTAGTGCTGCACGCTGGTGCGCAGCACCTCGCTCACACCCAGGCCGGTGGCTTCTGCGAGGTAGGTGAGCTGTTGCTCGGCCTCACCTTCAAAGCGGGCATTGACGCGCACGGCAGACTCCATTGGGTTGTTGCATGGAAATTGTCATGCATTGTATGACAATGAGTGTCGTTGAGCAAACCGAGTTTCATCACGAACCTTGGCGACCGCTACCTCAACTGCCATCCACGCCTGCCAAAAAACCAGAAGGCCACGGAGCAGGCCAAGCCAGCAAACGCCGTGCTCGGGCTTGCACCGAGCACTGGCGTTGTCCCCCTTGCGCAGCAAAAGGGGGAAGGCGCGTCAGCGACTCAGGGGGTTAGTCAAATTTCACGCGCGGATCCACCCACACATAACAAAGGTCGCTGATCAGCTTGGTCACCAGGCCGATCAGCGTGAACAAGAACAGCGTGCCCAGCACCACCGGGTAGTCGCGCCGGATCACGCTTTCGTAACTGAGCAGGCCCAGGCCGTCGAGCGAGAACAGCGTCTCGATCAACAACGAGCCGGTGAAGAACGCGCCGATGAAGGCCGCCGGGAACCCGGTGACGATGGGGATCAGCGCGTTGCGGAACACATGCTTCCAAAGCACTTGCCGCTCACTCAGCCCCTTGGCACGCGCCGTCAGCACGTACTGCTTGCGGATCTCTTCCAGGAAGCTGTTCTTGGTGAGCATGGCCGTCACCGCGAAGCTGCCCAGCACCATGGCGGTGACCGGCAGCGTGATGTGCCACAGGTAATCCACCACCTTGCCGCCCAGGCTCAACTCGTCGAAGTTGGCCGAAGTCAGCCCGCGCAGCGGAAACCACGCCAGCTGCCCGCCAAAGATCACCAGCAGCGCCACGCCCAGCACGAAACCCGGGATCGCGTAACCCACCAGCACCAGCAGCGTAGTCACCAGATCGAAGCGCGAGCCCGCCCGCACCGCCTTGGCCACGCCCAGCGGCACGCTGATGAGGTAGCTGATGAAAAACGTCCACAGGCCCAGGCTGATCGAGACCGGCATCTTCTCCTTGATGAGCTGCCACACATCCTTGTTCTGGAAGAAGCTGCGCCCCAGATCGAAGCGTGCGAACTGCCCCAGCATCTGGGCAAAACGCTCCGGCGCCGGCTTGTCGAAGCCATAGAGCTTCTTGATCTCGTCCAGCCGCCTGGGATCGATGCCCTGCGCGCCGCGGTAGCTCAAGCCCCCGCCCTCGGCCGAGGCCCCGCCCGCCCCCGCCTTGGCCTCGGCCAGGTACTGCTCGACCGGCCCACCCGGCACGAACTGGATCACCACGAAGGTGACCAGCAGCACGCCCAGCAGCGTGGGCAGCATCAGCAACAGGCGTTTGAGGATGTAGGCGAACATGGGCGTTGGCAGTCTAGCCCCAGCCGCGCGTCAGCAGTTCGTCGAGCGCATCGGAGATGGCCTGGCCTTGTTCGGCCAGCGAACCCACCTTGGCGCCCAGCGCGGCGATGTCCATGGACACCATGTCCAGCGGATGCAGCACCACGTCGATGCCTTCCACACGAAACACCGGGTTCAGGCGCGAGCCAATGGTGGACATGCCGGCCCGCAACGCATCGCGCCGTACCAGCGGCACCACGACGCGGCGCCGGTAGGCGTCGAACAGAGCGGATTGCACCAGCACCACGAAGGCCACATCGTCGCGCTGCCTGCCCTGGTAAGCATGGACATCGAACTGCGCCATGCGTCAGAGTGGCGAATGCTCGTCGGCGAAGGAACCGTGCGCGTCCAGCACGGCGTTCCAGTCCTGGCAGGCCACTGCGGCCTGGCGCTGCTTCTGCGCGCGCGCGCCGCGCTCGCGCGCCACGTACTCCTGCAGCATGGCCTCCACGGTGGCCGACAGGTTGCCGCTGAGCGCTCGCGCTTCCTGGACGAGCGCTTCGTTCAGCGTGAGGTTGACCGGACGCTTGCGGGCTGCTGAGCTGGTGGCGGCATTCATATGCGCATGATATGCGCATTGATCGGGCGCCACAAGGCGGACGTTGCAAGCGACTTCATCGCTATCGCATATGTAGCTGCTCGCGATGTCCTGGCAAGGGCTGAAGGCTCATTTTCCTGTTCATCGGCGGCCCGCTGGCCAGCGGACGGCGTGGCTCACTTCGCCTTCGGTGGCTGCCGGGCCCACCAAGTCTCCATCGCCCAGGTCTCGCCCCGAAAGTACGGGGGCACGACGTCGGGCTTCTGCAGGCGCCAGGCTTTGTAGGCCAGGCGGTGGACGGGCGAATACCACTGCGGCAGCAGGTAGTGGCTGTGGCTCACCACCCGTTCCAGAGCGCGGCAGGCGGCCAGGAATTCGGGCCGGGTATTGGCCCCGACCATGTGGCTGATGAGGCTGTCGACGGCCGGGCTCTTCACGCCGGCCAGGTTGCCGGAATCCTCGGTGTCGGCGGCCTTGCTGCCGAACAGGTCGGCGTATTCCTGGCCGGGGTTGAGCGTGCCCTGGTAGGCGATGGTGGTGATGTCGAAGTCGAACTTCTGCAGCCGCTGCTGGTAGAGCGCGAAATCCACCGGGCGGTACACCAGCCGGATGCCGAGCTTGTCCAGGTTGCGCATCCAGGGCGTGACCACGCGGGCGCCGCCTTCGTTGCTGTCGAGGTACTCCAGCACCATGGGCTGGCCCTGGGCGTTGCGCAGCTCGCCGTCCTGCACCGTCCAGCCGGCCTGCACCAGCAGTTGCTGCGCGCGGCGCAGGTTCTCGCGCAGGCCGCCCACCTTGGGGTCGTGCGGCCGGTCGGTGCGCGGCGGCTCGTAGGCGGGCCCGAAGGCGGCCGGCGGGATCTGCGCGCGGAACGGCTCCATCAGCGCCAGCTGCGCCGCGTCGGGCGTGCCGGTGGCGGCGCAGTCGGTGTTGCCGAAGATACCCTTCACCCGCGTGTACGCGTTGTAGAACATCTGGCGGTTCATCCACTCGTAGTCGATGGCCAGCCCCAGCGCCTCGCGCACGCGCACGTCGCTCAGGAACGGACGGCGGCTGTTGAGCACGTAGCTCTGAAAGCCCGTGGGCAGCTTGTGGCGGAACTCGCCCTTCACCAGCTCGCCGCTCTTGAACCTGGGGCCGTTCACGCGGCGCGCCCAGTCGCCGGCGGAATAGAAGGCCATGAGGTCGAACTCGCCGGCCTTCAGCGCCTCCAGCCGGGCGGTGTTGTCCTTGTAGATCTTGATCAGCACGCGATCGAAGTTGTCGGTCCCGCGCTTGACGTTCAGGTCGCGCGCCCAGTAGTTCGGGTCGCGCACATAGATGATGTCCTTGCCGAACTTCACCGGGCCGATCCTGTACGGCCCGGAGCCGATGGGCTCGTCCATCACCACCTGATCGAAGGGCTTGCCCTGCCCCCACTTGCGGCTGAACACCGGCAGGCCGCCCACGGTGAGCGGCAGCTCGCGGTTGGGCCGCTTGAAGCGGTAGCGCACGGTGCGGGCGTCCAGCACGTCGACGCCGGCCACGTCGACCAGCAAGGTCTTGTACGCCGGCGAGGTGTAAGGGCCCATCAGCGTGTCGAAGCTGTGCTTGACGTCCTGCGCGGTCACCGCGTCGCCGTTGTGGAAGCGCGCCTCGGGCCGCAGGCGGAAGGTGGCCGAGAGGCGATCCGGCGCCACCGCCACGTCCTCGGCCAGCAGGCCGTAGGCGGCGCCGGCTTCGTCGAGCGAGCCGGTGAGCAGCGTGTCGAACAGCAGATCGCCCAGATAGGCCGGCGCGCTGCCCTTCATGGTGAAAGGGTTGTACTTGTCGAAGTTGGAGTTGCGCAGGCCGCTGACCATGCGGATCTCGCCGCCCTTGGGCGCGGCGGGATTGACGTAGTCGAAGTGGTCGAAGCCCGGCGGGTATTTCAGGTCGCCCCACAGCGCGTAGCCGTGGGCAGCCCAGGCGGCGGGCGTGGCGAGGAGCAGGCAGGCCAGCAAAAGACGCATGCGACAATTCTGAGCGATTTTTCCGAGGAGCTTGCGCAATGACGACGACCAACCCCACCGGCTTTCTGGCGGGCAAGAAACTGCTGATCACCGGCGTGCTGTCCAACCGGTCCATCGCCTACGGCATCGCCAAGGCCTGCCGGGCCCAGGGCGCCGAGCTGGCCTTCAGCTACGTGGGCGAGCGCTTCAAGGACCGCATCACCGACTTCGCGGCCGAGTTCGACAGCCAGCTGGTGTTCGACTGCGACGTGGGCAGCGACGAGCAGATCGAGCGCATGTTCAAGGACCTGTCGGCCACCTGGCCCAGCTTCGACGGCTTCGTGCACGCCATCGGCTTCGCGCCGCGCGAGGCCATCGCCGGCAACTTCTTCGACGGCCTGAGCCGGGAGAACTACCGCATCGCGCACGACATCAGCGCCTACAGCTTCCCCGGCATGGCCAAGGCGGCCCTGCCCTACCTGAGCGACAAGGCCGCGCTGCTGACGCTGAGCTACCTGGGCGCGCTGCGCAGCATTCCCAACTACAACACCATGGGCCTGGCCAAGGCCAGCCTGGAAGCCAGCGTGCGCTACATGGCCGAGGCGCTGGGCGGCAAGGGCATCCGCGTGAACGGCATCAGCGCCGGCCCGATCAAGACGCTGGCGGCCAGCGGCATCAAGGACTTCGGCAAGCTGCTGGGCTACGTGGCCAGCGCCTCGCCGCTGCGCCGCAACGTCACCATCGAGGACGTGGGCAACGTGGCCGCCTTCCTGCTGAGCGACCTGGCTTCCGGCGTGACGGCCGAAATCACCTACGTGGACGGCGGCTTCAGCCAGACCGCCGGACTGTCCGCCGATATGGTCGGCTGAGCCGGATTCTTTACATCAAATCGGCCTCCAGACCAGGCGTGGCGGGCGCAGGCAGCTCCTTTAACCATAGCATCCGGCGGCGCACCCTGCTGCTGGTCGGGCTTGGTGCGTGCGGCCTGGCAACGGCCGCGCGTGCGCTGGCGCAGGCCGCTGCGCCGTCTGTACCCTCGCCACCCGCCCCGCCCTCACTCATGCTGGCCGGGCGCTGGCGTCCGGGCCTTCCGCTGGCCGACTACTGGGTGAGCGAGAAGTACGACGGCGTGCGCGGCTTCTGGGACGGCCACCGGCTCGTCACGCGCGGCGGCCAGGTGGTCAACGCGCCGGCCTGGTTCACCGCCGGCTGGCCGGCGCTGCCGATGGACGGCGAGCTGTGGGCCGGGCGCCGCGCCTTCGAGCATGCGCAGGCCACCGTCACCCGCCAGGCGCCGGACGACCGCGCCTGGCGCCGCATGCGCTTAATGGTGTTCGACCTGCCGGAGCACCCCGGCCGCTTTGACGAGCGGCTGCCCGCGCTGCAGGCCGCCGTGCAGGCGGCCGACAACCCGGTGCTGCAGGCCGTGGCGCAGCGCAAGCTGGGCACCGATGCCGAGCTGCAGGCGCTGCTGCGCGACACGGTGCGCGGCGGCGGCGAAGGCCTGATGCTGCACCGGGGCGATTCGCTCTACCGCGCCGGGCGCGGCGACGATCTGCTCAAGCTGAAACCCTTCGACGACGCCGAGGCCAGGGTGGTGGGCCACCTGCCCGGCAAGGGCAAATACGCCGGCCGCCTGGGCGCGCTGCTGGTGGAAACGCCGGAGGGCAAGCGCTTTCGCATCGGCAGCGGCCTGACCGACGCGCAGCGCGATCACCCACCGCCCGTGGGCAGCTGGATCACCTACCGCTACCGTGGCGTGCATGAGGCCACCGGCCTGCCGCGCTTCGCCACCTTCCTGCGCGTGCGGGCGGACGAGCCGCGCTTCCAGGCGACGCGCTGAGCGGTCGCCTGCCGACCTGGTGGCAGCCACCAGTCAATCCTGATTTCATAGCTGCCTGCGCCCGCCGCATATGGGCCAAAGGCCAAAAAGGCATGGAAAAGTGTCCCACCCCCGCTGCGCATGGTGCACTGCGCCTTGAGGTGCGTCTGTTCATCCCTGGGGCAGCCCGGTCATGAAAAAAGCCCGCTGAACCAGCGGGCTTTTTCCTTGGAGGACGGCGTGCCGTTTACTTGGCCGTGGCTTCGCCTTCCTGGCGCAGCAGCGTGTAAAGCTCGTCCTTGATGTGCAGTTTTTCCTTCTTCAGCGCTTCGATTTCGGCGTGCACCGAGCCGGCGTCGTGGTTTTCCAGCGCCGTGATCTTGTGGTCCAGTTCGTTGTGCTTCTCGAACAGGTGCAGGAAGCGGTGGTTCGTGCCTTCGGTCTTCAGGCGGGTGATCAGGTCGCGGTATTCAGGAAACATCGTTTCTCCTTTCTAGGTTTCATCATAGCCCAGACGGCGGCGCGTTTTCCGCCTCACTCCTGCGTGAAGTAAGGCGATTCGGTGTTGCGGCCGATCATGTCTTGGATGTCGGTGCGTGGCAAGACCTGGGTGCGCTTGCCTTCTGGCGCGACGCAGTCGGCGTAGTAGCGCACGCCGCCGTCGTCGTCGCGCACCTCCACCAGGCCGTGGATGTCGGTCTCGAAGCCGGGCAGCAGGCGGGCGAACTCGCGCGCGAACTTGAGGTAATCGACGATCTTCTTGTTGAACACCTCGCCCGGGATCAGCAGCGGGATGCCCGGCGGGTACGGCGTGATCAGGCTGGTGGTGATGCGGCCTTCGAGCTGGTCGATCTCGACCCGCTCCACCTGGCGGCGGGCGATGCAGGCGTAGGCGTCGGCCGGGTTCATGGCCGGCGTCAGCTCCGACAGGTACATGTCGGTGGTCAGGCGGGCGATGTCGTAGCGGGCGTAGAGCTCGTGCACGTGCTGGCACAGGTCGCGCAGGCCCATGCGCTCGTAGCGGCGGTGCTGGGCGCAGAACTCCGGCATGATCCGCCACATCGGCTGGTTGCGGTCGTAGTCGTCCTTGAACTGCTGCAGCGCCGTCAGCAGCGTGTTCCAGCGGCCCTTGGTGATGCCGATGGTGAACATGATGAAGAAGCTGTAGAGCCCGGTCTTCTCCACCACCACGCCGTGCTCGGCCAGGAACTTGGTGACGATGCTGGCCGGAATGCCGGTCTTGTCGAACTTGCCGTCGAGGTTGAGGCCAGGCGTGACGATGGTGGACTTGATCGGGTCCAGCATGTTGAAGCCGGGCGCCAGCTTGCCGAAGCCGTGCCAGCTCTTGCCCTTGCCGCCACCGTTCTTGATGATCCAGTCGTCGGCGCGGCCGATGCCCTCAGGCGCCAGGGCGTCAGGCCCCCAGACCTTGAACCACCAGTCGCTCTCGCCGAACTCGGCCTCCACCTTGCGCATGGCGCGGCGGAAATCCAGCGCTTCCAGGATGCTCTCTTCCACCATGGCGGTGCCGCCGGGCGGCTCCATCATGGCGGCGGCCACGTCGCAGCTGGCGATGATGCTGTACTGCGGGCTGGTGGAGGTGTGCATCAGGTAGGCCTCGTTGAAGAGGTACCTGTCGAGCTTGACGTTCTGCGAATCCTGCACCAGCACGTGGCTGGCCTGGCTGATGCCGGCCAGCAGCTTGTGGATGGACTGCGTGGCGTACACCACCGACTGCCTGGGCCGCGCGCGCTTCTTGCCCATGGCGTGGTAGGCGCCGTAGAACGGGTGAAAGGCTGCGTGCGGCAGCCAGGCCTCGTCGAAATGCAGGTTGTCGACGTAGCCGTCGAGCGTCTGCTTGATGGTCTCGGTGTTGTAGAGCACGCCGTCGTAGGTGGACTGCGTGAGCGACATGATGCGCGGGCGCACCTTGTCGGCGTCCACGTGCCTGAGCAGCGGGTTGGCGCGGATCTTGGCCTTGATGGCCTCGGGCTCGAACTCGCTCTTGGGGATCGGGCCGATGATGCCGTAATGGTTGCGCGTGGGCTTGAGGAACACCGGGATGGCCCCGGTCATGATGATGGCGTGCAGGTTGCTCTTGTGGCAGTTGCGGTCGACCACCACCACGTCGCCCGGCGCCACCGTGTGGTGCCACACCATCTTGTTGCTGGTGGAGGTGCCGTTGGTGACGAAGAAGCAATGGTCGGCATTGAAGATGCGCGCGGCGTTGCGCTCGCTCTCGCCAATGGCGCCGTCGTGGTCGAGCAGCTGGCCGAGCTCTTCCACCGCGTTGCAGACGTCGGCACGCAGCATGTTCTCGCCGTAGAACTGGTGGTACATCTGGCCGATGGGCGACTTCAGGAACGCCACGCCGCCGGAATGCCCCGGGCAGTGCCAGGAGTAGGAGCCGTCTTCGGCGTAATCCAGCAGCGCCTTGAAGAACGGCGGCTGGATGCCTTCGAGATAGCTCTTGGCCTCGCGCACGATGTGCTTGGCCACGAACTCCGGCGTGTCCTCGAACATGTGGATGAAGCCGTGCAGCTCGCGCAGGATGTCGTTGGGCAGGTGCTGGCTGGTCTTGGTTTCGCCGTAGATGTACAGCGGCACGTCCAGGTTCTTGCGCCGAACCTCCTGGATGAAGTTGCGCAGGTTCAGCACGGCCGGGTCCAGGTCGGGCCCGGCGGAAAATTCCTCGTCGTCGATCGACAGGATGAAGGCGCTGGCGCGGCTCTGCTGCTGGGCGAACTGGCTCAGGTCGCCGTAGCTGGTCGCCCCCACCACCTCGAAGCCTTCCGCCTGGATCGCGTCGGCCAGCGCGCGGATGCCCAGGCCCGACGTGTTGTCGGAGCGGTAGTCCTCATCGATGATGACAATGGGAAAACGGAATTTCATGGCACAGGCCTCCGGCCCGCTACAGCGGTGAAACGCGCAAGTGTACGGAATTGAGGTGTCGGCGGCCTGGCTGGTTCCCCGCTTGCCCCACAATGGGGCCTGAATGTCGGCACAACACCCCGGAACAGGAGGCGGACGTGGCTGAATCGACACTGTGGTGGATCGTCACCGGCGTGCTGGTGGCGCTGGAACTGGCCACCGGCACCTTCTACCTGCTGATGCTCTCGCTGGGCGCGGCGGCCAGCGCGCTGGCCGCGCACGCCGGCCTGTCGCTGATGGCGCAGATGGTCATCGGCGCCGTGGTCGCCCTGGTGGCGGTGGGCGGCTGCTACCAGTGGCGCAAGCGGCGCCCGGGCGACCCGTCGCCGCGCGCCGAGCGCAGCGTCAACCTGGATGTGGGCGAAACCGTGCAGATCGAGCGCTGGAACCCCGACGGCACGGCCGTCGTGCGCTACCGCGGCGCACCCTGGACCGCCATGCACCGGCCCGGCCAGATTCCGCACAGCGGCCCGCACCGGGTGGTCGAACTGGTGGGCAGCCGGCTGGTGGTCGAGCCGGTCTGATGCCCGCCCTTCTTCGCTTGCCATAAAGGAAACGCAGCCCGTGGAAATCGCACTCATCATCGTCGTCATCGCCGTGATCTTCATCGTTCGCTCGATCAAGGTCGTGCCGCAGCAGAATGCCTGGGTGGTGGAGCGCCTGGGCAAGTACCACACCGCGCTCGCGCCCGGCCTCAACTTCCTGGTGCCCTTCATCGACAACGTGGCCTACAAGCACAGCCTGAAGGAAATCCCGCTGGACGTGCCCAGCCAGGTCTGCATCACGCGCGACAACACGCAGCTGCAGGTGGACGGCGTCATCTACTACCAGGTGACCGACCCGATGCGCGCCAGCTACGGCTCCAGCAACTACGTCATGGCCATCACGCAGCTGGCGCAGACCACACTGCGCAGCGTGATCGGCAAGCTGGAGCTGGACAAGACCTTCGAGGAGCGCGACATGATCAACGCCAAGGTGGTCGAGGCCATCGACGAGGCGGCGCTCAACTGGGGTGTGAAGGTGCTGCGCTACGAGATCAAGGACCTGACGCCGCCCAACGAGATCCTGCGCGCCATGCAGGCGCAGATCACGGCCGAACGGGAAAAGCGCGCCGTCATCGCCACCTCCGAAGGCAAGCGGCAGGAGCAGATCAACCTGGCCGAGGGCATGAAGCAGGCCGCCATCGCCAAGTCCGAGGGCGAGAAGCAGGCCGCCATCAACACCGCACAGGGTCAGGCAGCGGCCATCACCGAGGTGGCCAACGCCACCGCAGTGGCCATCGCCCGCATCGGCACCGCCATCCGCCAGCCGGGCGGCGAACAGGCCGTGCAACTGAAGGTGGCAGAGAAAGCCGTGGACGCCTACAGCAAGCTCGCTTCTGAAGCCACGACCACGCTGGTGGTGCCCAGCAACATGACCGAGGTCTCGGCCCTGGTCACGTCGGCCATGAAGATGGTCCAGAGCCAGCAGGCCGACGCAGCCGGACGCGCCTGACCGCTGGCGTGGCCCCGCGCAGGTCTTCGGATAGCTTCTAATTTGATAGCTGCCTGCGCCCGCCACGCCTGGCCTTGAGGTCGATTTCTCTTGAAATCCGGCGTTGCCGGACCAGGGCGGCTGCATGAAGCGCCACGGGACCGTTCCCCAACCTTCCCCAGGCAGGAACGCACCACGACACTGCTACAATCTCGCGTTTCCACGGAGAGGTGGATGAGCGGTTTAAGTCGCACGCCTGGAAAGCGTGTGTGGGTTAATAGCCCACCGCGGGTTCGAATCCCGCCCTCTCCGCCAGGATTCTGTTTTTGAGCGTCTGCCAACGTCCAGAACACCCACAAAAAGCCCCGTAGGTCAAGGACTTACGGAGTTGTTTTGTTTTCTGTTGGCCGATAGTAGGCGGGGCAAGCCAGCTTCCGATGGTGGTATTTTTGGTGGTATCCGGCGCCCGCATGGTGATACTTCCTTGGCCAATCTGACGGAGCGTTGTCTCAAGCACCTGCTCGCCACTTATCGAACCCCGCTCGCAAAAAAAGCCACCCGAGGGTGGCCTTTTTCATGGCCGGCTGGCGCCGGCCTGCCGCGCCGGATCAGTTCAGCGGGGTCTTCTTGCCGTCCTTGAACACCGACAGGGTGATGGCGGGGTTCTTCAGTTCGCCGTTCGGTTCGAACTCGATGACAGCCGTCACGCCCTTGTACTTGGACTCGATCAGCTTGGGCAGGTACACCTTGGGGTCGGTGGAGTTGGCACGCTTCATGGCATCGGCCAGCAGCATGGTCGCGTCATAGGTGTACGGGCTGTAGACCTGGAACTGGTTCGGGTATTCCTTGTCGTAGCGCGCCTTCCAGGCATTGCCGCCCGGCATCTTCTGGATCGAGGTGCCGCCTTCGGCGCAGACCACGTTGCCCAGCGTCTTGGCACCAGCGGAGAGTTCGGCCAGCTTGACCGTGCAGATGCCGTCGCCGCCGAAGAACTTGACGTTGGTCATGCCAAGTTGCTCCATCTGGCGCAGCATCGGGCCGGCTTGCGGGTCCATGCCGCCGAAGAAGACGGCATCGGGCTGCTTGGCCTTGATGGCGGTCAGGATGGCCATGAAGTCGGTGGCCTTGTCGGTGGTGAACTGGCGCTCGACCACTTGCATGCCTTTGGACTTGGCGGTCTTCTCGAAGATGTCGGCCACGCCCTGACCGTAGGCGGTACGGTCGTCGATGATGGCCACTTTCTTCAGCTTCAGCGCGTCAGCGGCGTAGAACGCCAAGCCGGCGCCCAGCGAGCTGTCGTTGGCGATGATGCGGAAGACTTCCTTGTAGCCCGGCTTGGTCAGGTCGGGGTTGGTGGCAGCGCCGGTGACCATGGGAATGCCGCACTCGTGGTAGATCTTCGAGGCGGGAATGGTGGTGCCGGAGTTCAGGTGGCCGACCACGCCGTTGACCTTGGCATCGCACAGTTTCTGTGCAACGGCCGCACCCTGCTTGGGATCGGCGGCATCGTCCTCGACATCCACGGCCCAGGTGATCTTCTTGCCGCCGATGCTGATGTTCTGCTTGTTGAGATCCTCGATTGCCATCTTGACGCCGTTGGCGTTGTCCTTGCCATAGTGCGCCTGGGGACCGGACATGGGAGCCACGGACCCGATCGTCACGGTTTGCTCCTGGGCCAAAGCTGCACCCGCGCAGGCTGCCACGGCAGCCGCAATCGTGACTTTCAAACGAAATTGCATACGGAACCTCCAAAAAGAAAAGTTGAGAAAGCACCCAACGTGCCCGGACGTTAGCGCAATTTGCGTGCCGCAGATATAGGGAACACGCTAACCGGCCGGGCGACCACATCTGGGGTAAACCCTAGGACTCCTCCCCAGACCCTTTAGTATGCGCCAGCAACTGCCGCGCCACCTGTTCACGCACTGTGCGCGCCACTTCGGTGCGCACGCGCCCCGCCAGGCCCAGCATCTGTTCGTGGACCACGCGCGCCACCGCTTCGCTGATGAGTTTGTCCAGATCGGGACCAATCTGCTCCAGCATGGCCTGGGCGATGCGCTCGTCGGTCTCAACCGGCGCGGAGGACGCCGCAGGCTGCGATACCGCTGCTGATACGACGCCAGCAGTGGAAGGTGTGGGTATTACCTGTGTGGCCGATGGCACACCAATGGTTTCGGTCAGCGTCGGCACGAACTTGGGTACCGGGCGTGCCGATGCCGGTGCATCGTCTTCGAACGCCATCTCAACTCTCCCGCGCGGCCAGGTCGTGCCGCGTGATCGAATAGCCCCGCTCGGCGTAGTGGCGCCAGCGGGCGCGTGCCTGCTGCCGGTCGGCATCACCGGTGCTGACCAGCTCGATCAGGCGCTCGAACTGCTCGAAACCCGATGGCACACCGTCCCCCAGGTTCAGCAGCACATCGGCATGGCCCTGCGCGGCAACTGCGTCCGGCGCGAGCACGATGGACGTGCGCTCGCGCACCGTGGCTGGCGCATTGGAGCGGCAGTGCGGCACGAAATCCAGCGCCGTGAAGGTCCACAGCGCCCTGTCCAGGTCGGCAAGGGCCGCTTCCGGCCCCACGACGGTGACATGGGCACCCGCTCCGTAGGCCTTGCGCAGCAGCCGGCAGGCATAGGCCAGCGGCTCGCCGACGTTGAAATGGAACGCGATATCGGTCATGGTCCCGGCGGCACCACGTGCTTATTGGCGCACCTTCTTGCGGGCCTTGCCGGCTGGCTGTTCCGCAGGTACCTGCTGATCCAGCAGATACTGCAGGAGCAGGCCCACCGGGCGGCCGGTGGAACCCTTGGCCTTGCCGCTCAGCCACGCCGTGCCGGCGATGTCGAGGTGCGCCCAAGGCGTGTCGCCCACGAACTTCTGCAGGAACTTGGCGGCCGTGACGGCGCCTGCCGCGCGGCCGGCCACGTTGGCCATGTCGGCGAAGTTGGTCTTCAGGCCCTCTGCATAGTCGTCGTCCAGCGGCATGCGCCAGCACAGGTCGCCGGAGGTGTTGCCGGCCTGCTCCAGCGCACCGGCCAGCGCGTCGTCGGTGCTGAACATGCCGCTGCGCACGCCGCCCAGTGCGATCACACAGGCACCGGTGAGCGTGGCGATGTCGACCATCGCCCGCGGCTTGAAGCGCCGGGCGTAGGTCAGCGCGTCGCACAGCACCAGGCGCCCCTCCGCGTCGGTGTTGAGGATCTCGATGGTCTGGCCGCTCATGCTGGTCACCACATCACCCGGCTTGACGGCACGGCCATCGGGCAGGTTCTCGCAGGCGGGGATCAGACCGACCACGTTGACCTTGGGCCTGAGGTCGCTCAGGGCGCGGAACACGCCGAGCACGCTGGCGGCGCCGCTCATGTCGAACTTCATCTCGTCCATGTCGGCCGCGGGCTTGAGGGAGATGCCGCCCGAATCGAAGGTGATGCCCTTGCCGATCAGCGCCACCGGCGGCTGCGACTTGGGCCCGCCGCGGTACTCCAGCACGATGAAGCGCAGCGCCTCTTCCGACCCGCGCGCGACGGCCTGGAAGGCACCCATGCCGAGCTTGGCCACTTCCTTAGGTCCCAGCACCTCGCAGCGCACCGGGCTTTTTTTGCCGGCCAGCGCCTGCGCGGCACCTGCCAGCAGGGTCGGCGTGGCGTGGTTGCCGGGGCGGTTGCCCCATTCGCGCGCCAGGTTGATGCCAGCCGCCACGGCCTGCGCCTGCGCAAACGCCGGTCGGGCGCTGGCCTCGTGTTGCGTGCCCACGGTGATCTTCCGCAGCTTGCACGCATCCGGCTTGGTGCGCGTGGTTTCGTAGGTGTAGCAGGCCTCGTCGATGGCCTGGGTCACCGCACCCACCCAGCTTGGCGGTTCGCCCGTGCCCGCCACACAGACGAGCAGGGTCTTGGCCGGCGTGCGGCGCAGTTCGGCCATGGCCACAGCCACCGATTTGCGCAGCGCCTTGCCGCCGCCATCCCCGATGCCTGCCAGCACGACGCGCGGCGCGGCGATGCGGGGTGCCCCGTACATGGAAAGCGTGGTGCCGGCATCGGCCTTCAGGTGCTCGCCGTCAAGCGCGCCCTGGATGAGCACGGAAAGCGCATCGTCGCCGGCGCGGAAGTCCGATGGCACCAATGCCAGCAAGGCATCGACCTTGGCCGATGCGGCTTCCTGCGGGCGCAGGCGCTTGAGTTCAAAGTCCATAATTCACCTTTTGATCTGAAGCGATGTTATTTCATTCTGCTTTTCGCAAGGAGCTGGCACGCAGTTTCGGTGCCACCCTGGTGGTGCTGGTCACCATCGTGATGACCATCATGCTCATCAAGACGCTGGGCCAGGCCAGCCGCGGCGTGGTCAACCCGTCGGAGGTGATGCTGGTGATGGGCTACACCGTGCTGGGCCAGTCGCCCACCATCCTCACGCTCAGCCTGTTCATCGCTGCCACCGCCACGCTGACGCGGATGTACGCCACCAGCGAGATGGTGGTCTGGTTTTCCTGCGGGCAGGGATTGGGCTCCTTCCTGCGACCCTTGCTGCAGTTTGCCTGGCCGGTGCTGGTGGTGATCGCGCTGCTGGCGCTGGTAGCTTGGCCGTGGTCGAACACCCAGATCCGCGACCTGCGCGACCGTTACCAGGAGCGCGGCGACGTGGACCGCGTGGCGCCAGGGCAGTTTCAGGAATCGGCGGGCGGCCAGCGCGTCTTCTTCATCGACAAGACCCGTCCCGGCGATCAGGGCGGCAGCAACATCTTCATTGCCGCCACTGAGAAGGGTTCTGAATCGGTGACCTCGGCGCGCAGCGGCCGGACCGAAACCATCGGTGACGACCGCTTCCTGATCCTCGAGAAGGGCCAGCGCCTGGAAACCGACACCACCACCGGCGGATCGCGCCTGAGCGAGTTCGCCGAGTACGGCACCCGCGTGGGCGACAAGCCGCTCAGCCCGCGCGCCAACGAATCGCCGCGCTACAAGTCCACCTGGGCGTTGCTGAGCGACCCAACCCGTGGCAACGCTTCCGAGCTTTGGTGGCGCGTCGGCCTGGTGCTGGCGGCGATCAACTGCCTGGTGCTGGCGCTGGCGGCCACGCGCGTCAACCCGCGGGTCGGGCGCAGTGCCAGCCTGGTGTTCGCTGTGCTGGCCTTCGCCACCTATTACAACCTGCTGAATGTGGGGCAATCCTGGATCGCCAGCGGGCGCATCGGACTGGCTCCCCTGGTGGTGCTCATGCACGGCAGCGTGCTCGGCCTGACGCTGGCCTGGCTGTGGTGGCGCCAGGGCGAACGGCCAAGCTGGCTGCGGCGTGGCCTGCGAGCAGCGTCGCAGCCCGAGGGGCAGCCGGCATGAGAACCATCCGCCACCTCATCTATGGCGAAGTGATCCGGGCCGTGGCCTTCGTGATGCTGGCCTTTCTGGCGCTGTTCTTCTTCTTCGATCTGGTGGACCAGCTGGACGACGTGGCGCGCTACGCCAAGGCCGGCTACACCCTGCCCTACGCGCTGCTGTACGTGGCGCTGCTGATCCCCAGCCATGTGTACGAGCTGCTGCCCATCGCGGTGCTCATCGGCACCATCTACGTCATGGCGCGGCTGGCCGAGAGTTCTGAATTCACCATCCTGCGCACCAGCGGCCTGGGGCCGCGGCGGGCGCTGACCACGCTGCTCGCGCTCGGCGTGGGTTTCGTGGCCTTGACCTTCGTGTTCGGCGACTACCTGACGCCCGAGGCCAACCGGACCGCCCAGCTGCTGCGCACCCGCTTCTGGGGCGAACTTTCTGTGGGCCAGACCGGCGCTTGGCTGAAAGACCGCCAGCCGCAGGCGAGCTATTCGGTCAATGTGGGCGCGATGTCGGCCGACGGCGCCATGAGCAACGTGCGCATCTTCGAGTTCGACGACCAGGGGCGGCTGCTGGCCACCATCAAGGCCGGCAAGGCGACTTTCGGGCACAACAACGCCTGGGAACTGAAGGACGTCAAGCAGCGTCAGTTCGGAGAGGGCACCGCCGCTGGCGAGCGGCCCGAAATCAGCAGCAAGAGCCTGGCCGAGATGTCCTGGCCGACCCAGCTGTCCAACGACATGGTGGCCGCGGCGCTGCTCAGCCCGGACCGCATGAAGACCGTGGACCTGTTCCAGTACATCCGGCACCTGCAGACCAACGGCCAGAGCGCGCAGCGCTACGAGATCGAGTTCTGGCGCAAGGTGTTCTACCCGCTGAGTTGCCTGGTGATGATGGTGCTGGCGCTGCCCTTTGCCTACCTGCACTTCCGCGCCGGCAACATCACCGGCTACGTGTTCCTGGGCGTGCTGGTGGGCATCAGCTTCTTCCTGCTCAACAACGTGTTCGGCTTCGTCGGCAACCTGCGCAACTGGGAGCCGTGGCTGACGGCTGCTGCGCCAGGCTTCCTCTATTCGCTGCTGTCGCTGGCGGCGTTTGGCTGGCTGGTGCTGAGGCAGTAGCCGTGCCGCCCTCCCACGCTGCCGGCCACGCCGTGGTGCTGTTCGCCCACGGCTCGCGCGACCCGCGCTGGAGCGAGCCCATCGAGGCCGTGGCCCGAACCATGCGCGAGCTGGCGCCCCACGTGCCGGTGGCTTGCGCCTATCTGGAGCTCACGGCGCCCGACCTGCCGACCTGCGTGCAGGCACTGGCCAGCCAGGGCGCGCGGGCCATCACGGTGTGGCCGATGTTCCTGGGTGCGGGCCGCCATGCGCGTGAAGACCTGCCCCGCATTGCCGAGCAGTTGCGCACCAGCCACCCCGGCATCGTGATCGACGTGCGCACCGCCATCGGCGAGCACCAGGACGTTCTGGCCTGCATGGCGCGCACTGCGCTGGACGGCATCACCGAGGTCGACGCACCAATCGATAGAACAAAAGACGCATAATTTCGCAGCTTCATATAACGAGAAACCATGAATCTGCATCAGTTCAAGTTCGTGCAGGAGGCGGTGCGGCGCAACCTGAACCTCACCGAGGCGGCCAAGGCGCTGCACACCTCGCAGCCCGGTGTGTCCAAGGCCATCATCGAACTCGAGGAGGAACTGGGCATCGAGATCTTCACGCGCCACGGCAAGCGCCTCAAGCGCGTGACCGAGCCCGGCCAGCACGTGCTCGAATGCATCGCCATCATCATGCGCGAGGTCGGCAACCTCAAGCGCATCGGCGAGCAGTACAGCGCGCAGGACACGGGCACCTTTTCCATCGCCACCACCCACACGCAGGCCCGCTACGTGCTGCCGGTGCCGGTGGCGCGCCTGCGCGAGCGCTACCCCAAAGTCAACATCAGCCTGCACCAGGGCGCGCCCGACCAGGTGGCGCGCATGGTGATCGAAGAGGTGGCGGAAATCGGCATCGCGACCGAATCGCTGGCCAACTACCCCGAACTGGTCACCCTGCCCTGCTACGAGTGGCAGCACGTGCTGGTGCTGCCCGTCACCCATCCTCTGGCCAGGTCCGAACGCCTCACGCTGGAGGACATCGCCGCCGAGCCGCTGATCACCTACCACCCCTCGTTCACCGGCCGCACGCGCATCGACCAGGCTTTCGCGCAGCGCCAGCTGGAGCCGCGCATCGCGCTGGAGGCGATCGATTCCGACGTGATCAAGACCTACGTGCGCCTGGGTCTGGGCATCGGCATCGTGGCCGAAATGGCCATGGCCGATGCCAGGGAGGCCGATCTGGTCACCCGCCCGCTCGGGCAGCTGTTCGGCCAGAACGTGGCGCGCATCGCCGTCAAGCGCGGTGCCTACCTGCGCGACTTCGTCTACCACTTCGCCACGCTGCTGTCGGACCGGCTGGACCGCGACCTGATCTCCAAGGCCATGACCGGCCATATCGACCACTATGAACTCTGAGCCGACCCCTTCGTTTCCCTCGCGCCTGCCGAATGTCGGCACCACCATCTTCACCGTCATGTCGGCGCTGGCCACCCAGCACCAGGCGGTGAACCTCGGCCAGGGCTTTCCGGATTTCGATTGCGACGCGCATCTGGTGGATGCTGTCGATGCAGCCATGCGCGCCGGCCACAACCAGTACCCGCCGATGACGGGCGTGCCCGCGCTGCGCGAGGCCATTGCTTCCAAGATTGAAGCGCTCTACGGCCGCCGTTATGGGGCCGCGGACGAAATCACCGTTACCGCGGGTGCCACGCAGGCGATCCTCACCGCCATCCTGTGCTGCGTCGGCCCGGGCGACGAGGTGATCGTGCTGGAGCCCTGCTACGACAGCTACGTGCCCAACATCGAGCTGGCCGGCGGCACCGTGGTGCGCGTGCCGCTGGTGCCCGGCACCTTCCGGCCGGACCTCGACCGTATCGGCGCGGCCATCACGCCGCGCACGCGGGCACTGATCATCAACACGCCGCACAACCCGAGCGGCACGGTATGGTCCGAGGCCGACATGCTGCGGCTGCAGGAACTGCTCGCGCCCACCAACGTGCTGCTGATCAGCGACGAGGTGTATGAGCACATGGTCTACACGCCGCTCCGGCACGAAAGCGCGGCCCGTTACCCTGGCCTGGCGGCGCGCGCCTTCATCGTCAGCAGCTTCGGCAAGACCTACCACGTGACGGGCTGGAAGATCGGCTACGTGGCGGCGCCGGCGGCCCTGACGGCCGAGTTCCGCAAGGTGCACCAGTTCAACGTGTTCACCGTGAACACGCCCATGCAGCATGGGCTGGCGGCCTACATGCACAACCCGGCGCCGTACCTGGAGCTGCCTGCCTTCTACGCCGCCAAGCGCGACCTGTTCCGCCAAGGCCTGGCGAACACGCGGTTCCAGGTGCTGCCGTGCGAAGGCACCTACTTCCAGTGTGTCGGCATCTCCGACCTGGCGGTCAGCGAGCGCGATCTGCCGGAAGCCGAGTTCTGCCAGTGGCTCACGCGCGAGGTCGGCGTGGCCGCCATTCCGCTCTCTGCCTTCTACGGCGACGGCTTCGACCAGAAGATCGTGCGCTTCTGCTTCGCCAAGAAAGACGAAACCTTGCGAGCCGCGCTGCAGCGGTTGGCAAGGCTGTAATCACGCGCGGCTAATGATGCGGCCGCGGCCGCCCATCACTTCTTCGGGGTGATCTTGGTTTCGCTGGTCATGCGGGGGTGGCCACCCACCACGCGGACCGGGCGCGCGTTGGGGTTGCTGCGCAACTGGTTGGCAATCGCCATGTCGCGCTGGAACTGCTCCTGCGCGTGCTTCTGGCAGTCGCGCCGCCCGGCGGCCGGCACCGTGCGGCAATCGGCCAGACTGTTCTTGCGGGCGCCATAGGCCTCGCGCACGGCGGTGTTGTAGCGCTGCTGGGGCGTCGTGTCGGGCGTGGCGCCGCGTGCCAGTTCGGCGGCGTCCTCGGTGGCGCGCAGCGGCGCATGGCCCTGCGCGTGAGCTGCACCAGCCGCCAGCAGGCCAGCTGTCGCGGCAGCCAGCCACAGTGCACGAAGCGGAGAAGCAGAGGGTTGGATGTTCATGGGCAATCCTTCGGTTCGGAGGCAATGGCAACAACACACCCGGACACGCCTCCTCGTCGCGCCGGGGCATGCTGCACCATACCCCAACCGCATGGCGAATTCACTCAGGGAAGGCCCGCGCTCCTGTAGGACGCGGCCTCTTTTCGCCGGTTGCCCTGGCCAGATCAGCGCTTTTTTTGCGGCGGCAGATCGGTGCAGCTGCCATGCGCCACCTCGGCCGCCATGCCGATGCTTTCGCCCAGCGTGGGGTGCGGGTGCACGGTCTTGCCGATGTCCACCGCGTCGGCGCCCATCTCGATGGCCAGCGCGATCTCGCCGATCATGTCGCCGGCGTGCGTGCCCACGATGCCGCCGCCGACGATGCGGTGCGTGGCCTCGTCGAACAGCAGCTTGGTGAAGCCCTCGTCGCGGCCGTTGGCGATGGCACGGCCGGAAGCCGTCCACGGGAACAGGCCCTTGCTGACCTTCACGCCCTGGGCCTTGGCCTGGTCTTCGGTCAGGCCGACCCATGCGACCTCGGGGTCGGTGTAGGCCACGCTGGGGATCACGCGGGCATTGAACGCGGCGCTGGCCAGTTCCTTGTTGCCCTGCAGTTCACCGGCGATGACCTCGGCCGCCACATGTGCCTCATGCACCGCCTTGTGCGCCAGCATGGGCTGGCCCACGATGTCGCCGATGGCGAAGATGTGCGGCACGTTGGTGCGCATCTGCACGTCCACGTTGATGAAGCCGCGGTCGGTCACGGCCACGCCTGCCTTGTCGGCACCGATCTTCTTGCCGTTGGGGCTGCGGCCCACGGCCTGCAGCACCAGGTCGTAGGTCTGCGGCGGCGGCGCGCCCTCGCCTTCGAAGCTGACCTCGATGCCCTTGTCGGTGGCCTTGGCGCCCACCGTCTTGGTCTTGAGCATGATGTTGTCGAAGCGCGGCGCGTTCATCTTCTGCCACACCTTGACCAGGTCGCGGTCGGCGCCCTGCATCAGGCCGTCCAGCATCTCCACCACATCCAGGCGTGCGCCCAGCGTGCTGTAGACGGTGCCCATTTCCAGCCCGATGATGCCTCCGCCCAGGATCAGCATCTTCTTGGGCACGGCCTGGAGCGCCAGCGCGCCGGTGGAATCGACCACGCGAGGATCTTCCGGCATGAACGGCAGGCGCACGGCCTGCGAGCCGGCGGCGATGATGCAGCGCTTGAACTGCACCACCTTGGTGGCACCGGTCTTGTCCTGCCCGCTGCCGGTGGTTTCCTCCACCGACAACTGGTTGGCGCCGACGAAGCTGCCGTAGCCGCGCAGCACCGTCACCTTGCGCATCTTGGCCATGGCACCCAGCCCGCCAGTCAGCTTGCCGACCACCTTTTCCTTGTGGGCGCGCAGCTTGTCGATGTCCACCTTGGGCGCGCCGAAGTCGACCCCGAGCGCCGCCATGTGGCTGACCTCGTCCATCACCGCCGCCACGTGCAGCAGCGCCTTGGACGGGATGCAGCCCACGTTCAGGCAGACGCCGCCCAGGCTGGCGTAGCGCTCGACCAGCACCACGTTCAGGCCCAGATCGGCGGCACGGAAGGCGGCCGAGTAGCCGCCCGGGCCGCCGCCCAGCACCAGCACGTCGCAGTCGGCATCGATGCCACCGGCGTAGCTGGTTGCTACAGGAGCAGGAGCTGCCGGCGCCGACGGCGCCTGGGCTGGCGCCGGCTTTGGCTCGGATTTTGAGGGTGCCGGCGACGGCGCGGGCGCCGCAGCGCCAGCCGCGTCGGCCTCCAGCGTGAGGATGACGGAGCCTTCGCTCACCTTGTCACCCAGCTTCACGGCCAGGGCCTTGACCACGCCGGCGTGGCTGGAGGGAATCTCCATGCTGGCCTTGTCGGATTCGACGGTGATCAGGCTCTGCTCCACCGCCACGGTGTCGCCCGGCTTGACCAGCACTTCGATCACGGCGACCTCGGAGAAATCGCCGATGTCGGGTACCTTGACTTGCACTTCGCTCATTTCAGGGCCTCCCGCTTCAGAGCAGCACGCGACGGAAGTCGGCGAGGATCTGGCCCAGGTACGCGTTGAAGCGCGCGGCGGCGGCGCCGTCGATCACGCGGTGGTCCCAGGTGAGCGAGAGTGGCAGCATCAGGCGCGGCTGGAAGGCCTTGCCGTCCCACACCGGCTCGGTGTTGGAGCGGCAGACGCCCAGGATGGCGACCTCCGGCGCATTGATGATGGGCGTGAAGTAGCGCCCCCCGATACCGCCCAGGCTGCTGATGGTGAAGGTGGCGCCGCTCATGTCGGCCGGGCCCAGCTTGCCGTCGCGCGCCTTCTTGGCCAGATCGCCCATCTCCTGGCTGATCTGCAGCACGCCCTTCTTGTCGGCGTCCTTGATCACCGGCACCACCAGGCCGTTCGGCGTGTCGGCCGCGAAGCCGATGTGCCAGTACTGCTTGTAGACCAGCGCGTCGCCGTCGAGGCTGCTGTTGAACTCGGGGAACTTCTTGAGCGCCGCCACGCAGGCCTTGATCAGGAAGGCCAGCATGGTGACCTTGACGCCGCTCTTCTCGTTCTCCTTGTTGGTTGAGACACGGAAGGCTTCGAGGTCGGTGATGTCGGCGTCATCGTGGTTGGTGACGGCCGGGATCATCACGGCGTTGCGCATCAGGTTGGCGCCGCTGATCTTCTTGATGCGGCTCAGTTCCTTGCGCTCGATGGGGCCGAACTTGGCGAAATCGACCTTCGGCCACGGGATCAGGTTCAGCTCGCCGCCGCCCGTCACGCCGCCGCCGGCACCGCCCTTGCCGCCCTGGGCCTTGGTGCTCACCTCGCCGGCCATCACGGCCCTGGTGAAGTTCTGCACGTCGTCCTGGGTGATGCGGCCCTTGGGGCCGCTGCCCTTGATCTCGTCCAGCGGCACGCCCAGTTCGCGCGCGAACTTGCGCACCGACGGGCTGGCGTGCGGCAGGCCGACCGGCGGCTTGGTCGGATCGTGCGGAGCAGCCGGAGTTGCTACAGATGATGTAGCTGCCTGCGCCTGCTGCGCCTGGGCTGGCGCCGCTTTTGGCCCGGAATCCGCCGCTGCGGGTGCAGCAGCCGGCGCAGGCGCGGCCGCGGGTGCTCCGGCAGCTTCCAGGATGGCCAGCAGGTCGCCCTGGTTGACGGTGTCGCCCAGCTTGACCTTGAGTTCCTTGATCACGCCGGCTGCGCTGGACGGGATCTCCATCGAGGCCTTGTCGGATTCCACCGTGATCAGCGACTGCTCCAGCTTCACGCTGTCGCCAGGCTTGACGAAGACCTCGATCACCGCGACGTCCTTGAAGTCGCCAATGTCGGGCACGCGCACTTCCACCGCGCCGCCGGATGCCGCGGGTGCAGACGCCGGTACCGGCACCGCAAGAGCTACGGTTTCGATAGCTGCCTGCGCCTGCTGCGCCTGGGCTGGAGCCGCTTTTTCTTCGGAAGCACCGCTGGTTTCGAGCACCAGCACGGCGGAGCCTTCGCTCACCTTGTCGCCCAGCTTGACCTTCAGTTCCTTCACCACGCCGGCGGCGCTGGAGGGGATTTCCATGGAGGCCTTGTCGCTCTCCACGGTGATGAGCGACTGCTCCACTTTCACGGTGTCGCCGGGTTTGACCAGCACCTCGATGACGGCCACTTCCGAGAAGTCGCCGATGTCCGGCACTTTCACTTCAACCATTGCCATGATGCGCGCGCCTCCTCAAGCCTTCAGCGGGTTGATCTTGTCGGCCGGGATGCCGTACTGCTTGATGGCGTCCTGCGCGCGGCTGGCGGGCAGCTTGCCCTGCTGGGCCAGCGCATGCAGCGCGGCCACGACGACGTAGTGGCGGTCGATCTCGAAGTGCGCGCGCAGCTTGCGGCGGAAATCGCTGCGGCCGAAGCCGTCGGTGCCCAGCACGGTGTAGCTGCGCGGCACGCCCTTGTCGTCCGTGGGCATGAACGGGCGGATCTGCTCGGCGAAGGCCTTCATGTAGTCGGTGGAAGCCACCACCGGGCCGGCGTGCCCGCCCAACTGCTGCGTCACGAAGGGCACGCGCGGCTTCTCGGCAGGGTGCAGCAGGTTCCAGCGCTCGGTTTCCTGGCCTTCGCGAGCCAGCTCGTTGAAGCTGGGGCAGCTCCAGACGTCGGCCACCACGCCCCAGTCCTTCAGCAGCAGCTCCTGCGCGGCAATGCTCTCGCGCAGGATGGTGCCGGAGCCCAGCAGTTGCACGCGCGGCGCACCACCCTTGGCCGCCGGTTCGCTGCCCGGCTGGCACAGGTACATGCCCTTGATGATCTGCTCTTCCGTGCCGGTCTTGAGGCCGGGCATGGCGTAGTTCTCGTTCAGCAGGGTCAGGTAGTAGAAGACGTTTTCCTGCTTTTCCACCATGCGCTGCAGGCCGTGGTGGATGATCACCGCCACCTCGTGCGCGAAGGTGGGGTCGTAGCTGACGCAGTTGGGGATGGTGCCGGCCAGGATCTGGCTGTGGCCGTCCTCGTGCTGCAGGCCCTCGCCGTTCAGCGTGGTGCGGCCGCTGGTGCCGCCGAGCAGGAAGCCACGCGCCTGCATGTCGCCCGCGGCCCAGGCCAGGTCGCCGATGCGCTGGAAGCCGAACATCGAGTAGTACACGAAGAACGGCATCATGATGCGGTTGCTCGTGCTGTAGCTGGTGGCGGCGGCGATCCAGCTGGCCATGCCGCCGGCCTCGTTGATGCCTTCCTGCAGGATCTGGCCGTCCTTGGCCTCCTTGTAGTACATCACCTGGTCTTTATCCACCGGGGTGTACAACTGGCCCTTGGGGTTGTAGATACCGATCTGGCGGAACAGGCCTTCCATGCCGAAGGTGCGCGCCTCGTCCACCAGGATAGGCACCACGCGCGGGCCGAAGGCCTTGTCGCGCAGCAGCTGCGTCAGGAAGCGCACGAAGGCCTGGGTGGTGGAGATCTCGCGCCCCTCGGCGGTCGGTTCCAGCACGGCCTTGAAGGTGTCGAGCGAGGGGATGGTGAAGCTCTCGTCGGCCTTGGTGCGGCGGTGCGGCAGGTAGCCGCCCAGCGCCTTGCGGCGCTCGTGCAGGTACTTCATCTCCGGCGTGTCGGCGGCCGGCTTGTAGTAGGGCAGCTTGTCGAGCTCGCTGTCCGGCACCGGGATGTTGAAGCGGTCGCGGATGTAGCGGATGTCTTCGTCCGACAGTTTCTTGGTCTGGTGGACCGTGTTCTTGCCCTCGCCCGCCTTGCCCATCCCGTAACCCTTGATGGTCTTGATGAGCAGCACCGTGGGCTGACCCTGGTGGTGGTAGGCAGCGTAGAAGGCGGCGTAGACCTTTTCCGGGTCGTGGCCGCCGCGACGCAGCTCGAAAACTTCCTCGTCGGTCATGTGCTCGACCAGCTTGGCGGTCTCGGGGTACTTGCCGAAGAAGTGCTTGCGCACGAAGGCGCCGTCGTTGGCCTTCATGGCCTGGTAGTCGCCGTCCAGGGTTTCCATCATGAGCTGGCGCAGCTTGCCGCTCTTGTCGCGCGCCAGCAGCGGGTCCCAGCCCTTGCCCCACAGCAGCTTGATGACGTTCCAGCCCGAGCCGCGGAATTCGCCTTCCAGCTCCTGGATGATCTTGCCGTTGCCGCGCACCGGGCCGTCCAGGCGCTGCAGGTTGCAGTTGATGACGAAGATCAGGTTGTCCAGGCCCTCGCGCGCGGCCAGGCTGATGGCGCCCAGGCTCTCGGGCTCGTCCATCTCGCCGTCACCCAGGAACACCCAGACCTTGCGGTTGGCGGTATCGGCGATACCGCGGGCGTGCAGGTATTTCAGGAAGCGCGCCTGGTAGATGGCCATCAGCGGCCCCAGGCCCATGCTGACGGTGGGGAACTGCCAGAACTCCGGCATCAGCTTGGGGTGCGGGTAGCTGGACAGGCCCTTGCCATCCACTTCCTGGCGGAAGTTGTCGAGCTGTTCCTCGGTCAGACGGCCTTCCAGGAAGGCGCGGGCGTAGATGCCGGGCGCGCTGTGACCCTGGATGTAGAGGCAGTCGCCGCCGTGGTTTTCGCTCTCGGCGTGCCAGAAATGGTTGAAACCGGCGCCCAGCATGGAGGCCAGCGAGGCGAACGAGCCGATGTGGCCGCCCAGATCACCCCCTTCGGGCGGATCCAGCCGGTTGGCGCGCACCACCATGGCCATGGCGTTCCAGCGCATGTAGGCGCGCAGGCGCTTTTCGATGGCGATGTTGCCGGGGCAACGTTCCTCCATCTCGGGCTCGATGGTGTTGACGTAGCCGGTCTGCGCGGAAAACGGCATGTCGATCGACTGCTGGCGCGCGTGTTCGAGCAGCTGTTCCAGCAGGAAGTGCGCGCGTTCGGGACCCTCGCGCTCGATGACGGCGGACAGCGCGTCCATCCATTCGGCGGTTTCCCGGGCATCGGTATCCGAGCCCACACCCAGCGCATGTTGTTGAGGAATGGCGGCCATGTGCGTTGTCTCCTAGGGTCGGTTCAAGCCTTTTGAACCATTGTGGCGTAGAAAGCCGGATCATCCCACACGTCGCCCAATTTTTCAAATACTGATTTGTATTTTCATAATATGAATTTATTGGAAGCTTTTTGACGACCCACCGCGCCGGCGGGCAACGGCCCGGGACCGCGCCCGCCAGCGGCAACGGAGCCGCCCTCGCCTACACTTGCCGTCATGCAGTTGCGCGCGCCCGCCGATGTCCGGGGACCAGCCCATCCGGCCCCCGCCCGTTTCTGGAGCGGGCTGCGCAGTTACGGCCGGGAATGGCTGGCCAACTTTGCCCCGCTGGCGGCCGTGCTGCTGTTCCTGGCGGCCATCGCCTCCTCCTTCTGGTATCTGCGGCTGGAAGAGGTGCACCGCGAGCAGGAAGCCGTCAAGCGCGATGTCGAGTACGCCCAGCAGCGCCTGCGCCTGCGCCTGCTGGAGCGCCAGGAACAGCTGATGCGGCTGGCGCGCGACGTGGCCAACCGCGACGTCGACCAGGCCCAGTTCTACCTGCGCGCCGAATCGCTGGTGGCGCAGTACCCGGAGCTGCTGTCGCTGGCATGGATCGACGTGCGCCGCCGCGTGGTGGCCATCCAGGTGTCACCCAGCCTCGCGGCGCGGCGCAGCTGGATGGACGGCCAGACCCTGCGCCCGGGCGAAACCGAGGCCGGCTATGGCCTGGCTCGCGACCTGCTGCAGCCCGTGTATTCGCAGCCCATCGCGAGCAAGGACGAGGAACCCATCCTGCAGCTGCACGTGCCGCTGCTGCCGCGCGGCGAGTTCGCCGGCGAGCTGCTGACCGAATACTCCATCGACGGCCTGCTGCGCTACGGCGTGCCGTCGGAGGTGCTGGCCAAGTACGCGGTGGCCCTGCTGGACGCCAAGAACCAGATGCTGGCCGGCCAGTCGATCCCCGACCGCGCGGCGCTGTACGACCGCCTGCCCTGGGCCGGCAAGGTCAACGAGTACGAGCTGCCGGTGTCGCCGGTGGGCAATGGCCTGATCCTGCGCGCGCAGGCCTGGCGCACCTCGCAGGGGGTGCTGGGCAGCGCGCTGTTCTGGCTGGTCGCGGCGCTGTCGGCCCTCACGGCGTGGATGCTGATCGCCAACTGGCGGCAGGCGCTGCGGCGCCAGCAGGCACAGGCAGCCCTGCAGGCCGAGACCTCGTTCCGCCGCGCCATGGAGAACTCCATGCTCACCGGCATGCGCGCCCTCGACCTGCACGGCCGGATCACCTACGTCAACCCCGCCTTCTGCCAGATGACCGGCTGGAGCGAAAACGAGCTGGTGGGCCACAGCGAGCCCTTCCCCTATTGGCCCGACGAAGACCGGCAGGTGCTCTCCGCCCGCCTGCGCGAGGAACTGGCCGGCGCCATGGAGCCCTCGGGCTTCCAGATGCGCGTGCAGCGCAAGGACGGCAGCACCTTCGACGCCCGGCTGTACGTATCGCCGCTGATCGACGCCCTGGGCAAGCACACCGGCTGGATGGCCTCGATGACCGACATCACCGAGCCCAACCGCGTGCGCCTGCAGCTCGCCGCCTCCTACGAGCGCTTCACCACCGTGCTGGAGGCACTGGATGCCTCGGTCTCGGTGGCGCCACTGGGCAGCGAGGAACTGCTGTTCGCCAACCGCATGTACCGCAACTGGTTCGGCGCCACCAGCTCCGGCCACCTGAAACTGCTGGTGCGCGGCGGCACGCCCGACCACCCCACCGGCGACGAGAACCTGGATGCCGTGGACGCCTTCGCCGGCTTCCCGCTCGACAGCCTGGCCACCAGCCTGCCCGACCGCGGGGAGGTCTACATCGAGCGGCTCGACAAGTGGCTGGAGGTGCGCTCGCGCTACCTGAACTGGGTGGACGGCCGGCTGGCGCAGATGGTGATCGCCACCGACATCACGGCGCGCCGCCATGCCGAGGAACAGGCCGCCGCCCAGGCCGAGCGCGCCCAGACCTCCAGCCGCCTGATCACCATGGGCGAGATGGCCTCCAGCGTCGCGCACGAGCTCAACCAGCCGCTCACCGCCATCAGCAACTACTGCACCGGCATGATCTCGCGCATCAAGGGCGGCAACCTGGGCACCGAGGACCTGCTGGCCGCGCTGGAGAAGACCGCACGCCAGGCCCAGCGCGCCGGCCAGGTGGTGCAGCACATCCGCAGCTTCGTGCGGCGCAGCGAGCCGCAGCGCAGCGCCACCGAGGTGGCCGCCATCGTCGATCAGGTGGTGGAACTGGCCGAGATCGAGTTGCGCCGCCGGCAGGTGCGCCTGGTGCACCACGTCGCCTCGCGCCTGCCCGTGCTGATGGTGGACCCGATCCTGATCGAGCAGGTGCTGCTCAACCTGATCAAGAACGGCGCCGAATCGATCGACGCCGCGCACCGCGCGCCCGTCAACCGGCTGGTCGAGCTGCGCGTGCACGCCACCCAGGTGGACGCCCAGCCGGTGGTGCAGTTCAGCGTCACCGATTCCGGCGGCGGTCTGGGCCGCGAGGCGCTCAGCCGGCTGTACGAGGCCTTCTTCTCCACCAAGCGCGAAGGACTGGGCATCGGCCTCAACCTGTGCCGCTCGATCGTCGAGTCGCACCAGGGCCGTATCCATGCAGAGAACCTCTACAATGCAGGCCAGACCGTGGGGTGCCGCTTCACTTTTTGGATTCCGGTGCGAAGCAGCAGCGATTTCTCTCCCTCCACGACAAGCGACCAGCTGACCACATGAACCTCGCATCCAAGAAAGGCACCGTGTACGTCGTCGACGACGACGAGGCGGTGCGCGACTCCGTCCAGTGGCTGCTCGAAGGACAGGACTTCCGCGTCCGCTGCTTCGAATCGGCCGAGGTGTTCCTGGCCCGGTTCGACCCGCGCGAAGTCGCCTGCCTGCTGGCCGACATCCGCATGGACGGCATGACCGGCCTGGAGCTGCAGGACCGCCTGATCGAGCGCGGCTCGCCGCTGCCCATCGCCTTCATCACCGGCCACGGCGACGTGCCCATGGCCGTCGGGACGATGAAGAAGGGCGCCATGGATTTCATCCAGAAGCCGTTCAAGGAAGACCAGCTCATCGCCGTGGTCGAGCGCATGCTCGAGCAGGCCAAGACCGCCTTCAGCGAGCACCAGGAAGCCGCCAACCGCGAAGCCCTGCTGTCCAAGCTGACGGGGCGCGAGTCGCAGGTGCTCGAGCGCATCGTCGCCGGCCGCCTGAACAAGCAGATCGCCGACGACCTGGGCATCAGCATCAAGACCGTGGAGGCGCACCGCGCCAACATCATGGAAAAGCTCGGCGCCAACACGGTGGCCGACCTGCTCAAGATCGCCCTGGGCCAGAACGAGGCCAAGATCTGAGCCTGCGCCTCCCAAGGGGCCACGAGAAGATACGCATGCTCTTTTTTCAGGAGCTGCCTGCGCCAGCCCGGCAAGGGCAAAACCCTGTTTTGATCTTCAACGCACCATGACCGCCCAACTCATCGATGGCAACGCACTGGCCCAGCAGGTACGCGGCGAGGTGGCGCACCGCGTGCAGGCGCTGAAGGCGCGCGGCGTCGAGCCGCACCTGGTGGTCATCCTGGTGGGCGAAGACCCGGCCAGCCAGGTCTACGTCAAGCACAAGGTCAACGACAGCAGCCAGACCGGCCTCAAGGCCACGCTGGAGCGCTACCCCGCCGACATGGCCGAGGCCGACCTGCTGGCGCGCATCCGCGCGCTCAACGCCGACGCCGGCGTGCACGGCATCCTGGTGCAGCTGCCGCTGCCCAAGCACATGGATGCCGACAAGGTCATCGAAACCATCGCGCCCGCGAAAGACGTGGACGGCTTCCACGTCCAGAGCGCCGGCGCGCTGATGACCGGCCTGCCCGGCTTCTGGCCCTGCACGCCGCACGGCTGCATGAAGATGCTCGAATCCATCGGCTACCCGCTGCGCGGCAAGCACGCGGTGGTGATCGGGCGCAGCAACATCGTCGGCAAGCCGATGGCGCTGATGCTGCTGGCGCAGGACGCCACCGTCACCATCTGCCACTCGCGCACCGCCGATCTCAAGGCCCAGACGCTGCAGGCCGACGTGGTCGTGGCCGCCGTGGGCAAACGCAACGTGGTCACGGCCGACATGGTCAAGCCCGGCGCGGTGGTGATCGACGTGGGCATGAACCGCGACGATGCCGGCAAGCTCTGCGGCGACGTCGATTTCGCCGGCGTAAAAGAAGTGGCCGGCTGGATCACCCCTGTGCCCGGCGGTGTCGGCCCCATGACGCGCGCCATGCTGCTGGTCAACACCATCGAAGCCGCGGAACGTGCGGCGGGTTGACGCAGCCCCTGATTGCTCCTGGTTTCATAGCTGTCTGCGCCCGTCGCACAAGGGCCTGGCCTGCTTTTTGCTTGAAATACGGCAGACGGTGATGGCCGGCGGAGCCACCAGGTCATCGCCCCTGCCGCCCTCTTGAACCCGCCGCTTCCGGCGCAAAATGCAGGCCATGAACGCCCCCACCGACCCTCAGCTCCTCACCAACCCCCTGCTCGACTTCAGCGGCCTGCCGCGCTTCGACGCCGTGCGCCCGGAACACGTGGTGCCCGCCATCGACCAGTTGCTGGCCGAATCCGAGAAAGCGCTGGAAACCGCGGTGGCGACTGACTTCCCGGCCAGCTGGCATGAACTTTCCCGCACGCTCGACGTCGCCGGCGAACGCCTGGGCAGCGCCTGGGGCGTGGTCAGCCATCTCAACGCGGTGATGGACACGCCCGAACTGCGCGCCGCCTACAACGCCGAACTGCCCAAGGCCACCGAGTTCTGGACCCGCCTGGGCTCCGACGAGCGCCTGTACGCCAAATACAAGGCCATCGACCCGGCCACGCTGAACGGCGAGCAGCGCCAGGCGCTCAAGAACGCGCAGCGCGACTTCGTGCTGGGCGGCGCCGAGTTGCAGGGTGCCGCCAAGGCCCGCTACGCCGCCATCCAGGAGCGCATGGCCGAATTGACCCAGAAGTTCAGCGAAAACGCGCTCGACGCCACCGATGCCTGGGCGTATTACGCCACCGAGGCCGAGCTGAACGGCGTGCCAGCCGATGTGCAGGCTGCCGCCCGCGCCGCCGCCGAGGCCGACGGGAAGCCCGGCTACAAGCTCACCCTCAAGCTGCCCAGCTACCTGCCGGTGATGCAGTTCGCCACCAGCCGTGCGCTGCGCGAGCGCCTGTACCGTGCCTACGTCACCCGCGCCAGCGACCAGGCCGAGGGCGACGCCAGGAAATTCGACAACGCCCCGCTGATCCGCGAGATCCTGGCGCTGCGCAAGGAAGAGGCGCAGCTGCTGGGCTACCCAGACTACGGCAGCGTCTCGGTGGTGGCCAAGATGGCCGAGTCGCCGCGCCAGGTAATCGAGTTCCTGCGCAGCCTGGCCGCCAAGGCCAAGCCTTACGCCGAGCGCGACCTGGCCGATCTGCGCGCCTACGCCGCCGAACACCTGCAACTGGCCGACCCGCAGGCCTGGGACTGGCCCTACATCGGCGAAAAGCTCAAGGAAGCGCGCTACGCCTTCAGCGAACAGGAGGTCAAGCAGTACTTCCAGGCGCCCAAGGTGCTGCAGGGGCTGTTCCGCATCGTCGAGACACTGTTCGAAGTGAGCATCCGCCGCGACGAGGCGCCCGTCTGGCACCCCAGCGTCGAGTTCTACCGCATCGAGCGTGCAGGCCAGTTGCTCGGCCAGTTCTACCTCGACCCGAGCGCGCGCAAGGGCAAGCGCGGCGGCGCCTGGATGGACGACGTGCGCCCCCGCTGGCTGCGCCCCGACACCGGCCGGCTGCAGACGCCCGTCGCGCACCTGGTGTGCAACTTCGCCGAAGGCGTCAACGGCAAGCCGCCACTGCTCACGCACGACGACGTGACCACGCTGTTCCACGAGTTCGGCCACGGCCTGCACCACCTGGTCACCCAGGTCAGCGAGCGCGACGTGTCCGGCATCAGCGGTGTCGAATGGGACGCGGTGGAACTCCCCAGCCAGTTCATGGAAAACTTCTGCTGGGAATGGAGCGTGCTGGAGCACATGACGGCCCACGTCGACACCGGCGCGCCACTGCCGCGCGCGCTGTTCGACAAGATGCTGGCCGCCAGGAACTACCAGGCCGGCCTGCAGACGGTGCGCCAGATCGAGTTCGCGCTGTTCGACATGCTGCTGCACACCGAGCACGACCCGGCGGCCGATTTCCAGCCCGTGCTCGACCAGGTGCGTGCCGAAGTCGCGGTGATCCAGCCGCCACCGTTCTCGCGCACGGCGCAAACCTTCAGCCACATCTTCGCGGGCGGCTACGCGGCCGGCTACTACAGCTACAAGTGGGCCGAGGTGCTTTCGGCCGACGCCTACGCCGCTTTCGAGGAAACCGTCACGCCCGAAGGCTTGCCCAGCGTGGCCACCGGGCGAAAATACCGCCAGGAGATTCTGGAAGCCGGCGGCAGCCGCCCGGCCATGGAATCGTTCAAGGCCTTCCGCGGCCGCGAGCCCAGCCTGGAAGCGCTGCTGCGCCACCAGGGCATGGCCTGATACTTACGCCGTCGCCAACCACCGTTGATCCCAGGAGTCGCCGCATGTCCCACCGCCGTTCCGCCATCGCCCTGACTACCGCGCTGCTCGCACTGGCCGCCGGCACCGCGCAGGCGCAGATGTACCGCTCGGTCGGGCCCGACGGCCGTGTCACCTACTCCGACAAGCCGCCGGCCAGCGCCAACCTGAGCCAGCAGACGGCGGGATCTTCCGGCGGCGCAGGCAGCGGCGGCAGCGCTCTGCCGTACGAACTGAACCGCGTCGCCCAGCGCTACCCGGTCACGCTCTACACCGGCAAGGACTGCGCGCCCTGCAACAGCGGCCGCAACCTGCTGGTCAACCGCGGCATCCCGTTCAGCGAGAAGACCGTCACCACCAACGACGACATCGCCGCGCTCAAGCGCCTGGGCGGCGACGGCAGCCTGCCCATGCTCACCATCGGCGGCCAGCGCCTCACGGGCTTCGCCGACGCTGACTGGAGCCGCTACCTCGACGCCGCCGGTTACCCCCAGACCTCGCAGCTTCCCAGCGGCTACCAGCGCCCGGCCGCCGCGCCGCTGGTGACGGTCAAGGCCGTCCCGGCCCCCGCGGCCAACGCCGGTACTGCTGCCGCCACCGCCGCGCCCGCAGAAGCCGCCCCCACCGTATCGCCGGCGCGCCGCAACGCCGACAACCCGGCCGGCATCCGCTTCTGACGTGCGTCCGCGCACGACGCGGAAACTCCTGAACTTGTAGCTGCCTGCGCCCGCCACGTCTGGGCTGCAGGCACTTTTTGTTTGAAATTTCGGCAGACGGGTGGCACGCCCGCCCGGGATGTCACACGGGCAGCGCTTCGCCGTTGCAGGCCGCTCCAGGCGCATCGGCGGTCGCGCATCCGAGTAAACGGTGCCGCATCGCGGTCATGGGCGGCCAAACGGCCTGCACGGCACCGTGGCACCTACATCGTATGGATGATGTGTGCAACGCCTCGATTCATCTCAAACACCCGCTTACCGCCTGATGGCCGTTCGTGCCCTCGACGGGGATTGCTGCCTGCAACCTTCTTCGTTAGAAACGAGACGACTGTTTCGAATGGCTTCGTCGCATGGAGCTTTCGAGGAAGGCGACGAAGCGAACCCAGCGAGGTGTCGTCATGCCAACGTGCTCACCCCGGTTCGAAATGCGTCGGTGCGCCACCGCCGCCCTGCGCGGCCTGCTGGCAGGTGCCCTGACGCTGGCGGTGGCCTGTACCGAAATCCGGTCGGAGCGCCCACCCGCCCCTGAACCCGCGCCCGACGCGGCCAGCACCACACCGGCGTCCGGCGCTACCGCGGCCTGCGCGCGCACCCTCACCGCCGAGGTGGTGGCACTGGAACAGGCCATCGTCCTCAACCGGCTCGGGGCCTTCAACCCGGCCGGCATGCTGTACGCGCTGCGCGAAGACGTGGTGCTGGACGACGGCGCGCCGCTGACCGACGCCGACTGGTCGCGCGCCCCCGGTCACGTTAAGCTGCGCCCGGGCAAGCGGCCGCGTCCGCTGGTGTTGCGCGCCAACGAGGGCGACTGCCTCGAAGTCACGCTGCACAACCTGCTCACACCGGCGGTGCCGGAGTTTCGTGAAGGCGGCGCCGCGGTGTACGGCGGCAAGGTCATCGCGCACATGGAAGACCCGCCCGGCGTGGTGTACCCGGACCACGGCCGCACCGGGCGCGAACTCGTCAAGCCCGTGGCCGTGAGCAACGACAGCCCGTTCACGCGCGGCATCACCTTCCATGTCACCGGGCTCGAGTACGAACCGTTCGATGCCGCCCGGTGCCCGCTCTCCCAGGGCGGGCGCGAATGGCTCTGCGGCTACGGGCAGGGCGACGTGGGGCTCAACGAATCGCTGGTGAACCCGGCTACCCGGGATCCACTAAAAACCCGCCTGCAGGCCCAGGGCGGCACGGTGCATCCGGGCCAGAGCGCCGTCTACCACTTCCGCGCGCTGCGCGAAGGCACCTTCTTCGCCTACAGCAACGCCGCCACGGTGGGTGGCGAAGGCGATGGGGGCCAACTGGGCCTCGGCCTGTTCGGCGCCATCAACGTGGAACCGCGCGGCTCGGTCTGGTACCGCTCGCAGGTCACGCACGACGATCTGCGGCTGGCCACAAGGAATGCGGGCACGGCCGGCCATCCCTACCGCGAGATCCTCTACGACAGCGCCCGGTATGCCGACGGACCGCTCAAGGGTCGCCCCATCCTGGCCGTGCTGGACGGCCAGCGCATCGTGCACAGCGACCTGAACGCGGTGGTGGTGCCACGCGGCCCGACGGCCGACCGCAACGACACCACCGGGCCCAACCGGCACTGCAAGGACTACAGCTTCGGCAACAGCTGCGGCCACCCGTTCCGCGAATTCACCGTGATCCTGCACGACGAGGTCAAGGCCGTGCAGGCCTTCGCCGAGCTGGAGGACCCGGAGAACCCGTTGCATTACCTGAAGGACGGCATGGGCATCAACTACGGCACCGGCGGCATGGGCGCCATGGTGGTGGCCCGCAACCGCAAGACCGGCCCTGCGCGCGACTGCCGCGAATGCCGCGCCGAGGAGTTCTTCCTCAGCAGCTGGGCCAACGGCGACCCCGCGCTGCTGCTGCAGTGGGATGCCGCGGGCAAGACGCCGGTCGGCGCCCTCTACCCGGACGATCCTTCCAACGTCCACCATTCGTACCTGAACGACACGGTGCGCTTCCGCAACCTGCACGCGGGCCCCAAGGAAACGCACGTGTTCCATCTGCACGCCCACCAGTGGGTGATGGACGCCAGCGAGCCCGGCAGCACCTATCTGGATTCGCAGACCATCTCCCCTGGGGCCGGTTTTTCGTATGAAATCGCCTTCGGCGGCTCCGGCAACCGCAACCTGACCCCGGGCGACAGCATCTTCCATTGCCACCTGTACCCGCACTTCGCACAGGGCATGTGGGAACTCTGGCGCGTGCACGACGTGTTCGAGGACGGTACGCCGGGTGTCTTCGACGCCCGCACCCATCCCCTCGGCCGCGCCCTGCCGGATGCCGAGGTGGCCGGCGGCATCGTCAACCCCGCGCTGGTGCCGATGCCCGGTTCGGCCCTGCCGCCCATGCCCACGGCCGAGTTCCCGGGCTACCCCTTCTATGTCGCCGGCGAGGCCGGCCACAGGCCGCCTCAGCCCCCGCTGGACATGGACGTCGGCACCGACGGCCAGGTCATCGACGGCGGCCTGCCGCGCCATTACCTCAGCAGCAAGGGCCCGCCCGGCGCCAACCGCACCAAGCCGGCCATGACCGAAACCCGGCTGGTCAACCAGGACGTGGTGGACGAGGCCTTGTCCAAGGGGGGCCTCACCGCGCGCCTCAACGCCGCCAAGGTGTACGCCCAGAACCCGGACGCGCTGACGGCTCTGGCGGAGGTATGGGAAACCATCGGCGCGGTCGAGTTCCCGCCCCACGCCGGCACGCCCCAGGAACAGCAGGCGATGGCGTTCCATGCCGGGCGCGCAGCGGTACCTGGCCTGCGGCCGGTGGAGCGCACCGACCCCGACCCTTCCCACGCCAACTGGCGCGACGGCCCGCGGCGCGGCTACCTGACCGAGCGCGTGGCTTCCGTGGCCGGCCAGGCACCTGCCACCGCCGAGCCGGTCTTCTGGGTCAACGGACGCGAGCCACAGCCCGGCGCGCCGTTCGCCGACCCCTGCCCGATCGGCGCGCCCGCGCGGGGCTACAAGGCGGCTTTCATCCAGACCGAGCTCACGGTCAACAAGCACGGGTGGTTCGATCCGCAGGCGCGCATGGTCACGCTGGAACAGGACGTCAAGGACATCATCGACGCCAGCACGCGCGTCAAGCCGCCGGAGCCGCTGTTCTTCCGGGCCAACTCCGGGGACTGCATCACCTACAAGGCCAGCAACCTCGTGCCCAACGCGCTGGCCGTGGACGACTTCCAGATCTACACGCCGACCGACACCATCGGCCAGCACATCCACCTGGTGAAGTTCGACGTCACCTCGTCCGACGGCTCCGGCAACGGCTGGAACTACGAGGACGGCACGTTCTCGCCGGAGGAAGTGCGCGAGCGCATTCATGCCATCAACCATGCCCGCACCGCCGCCGGCCGCTCCGACCTGCTGGCGCTCCGGACGCACCCGCTGTTCGCCGCGCCCTGCGCTGAAGGCGACCAGCTGTGCCGCAACCTCGCCGACCAGGGCACTTGCCCGCCCGGCGCCGCGCAGATGGACCCGCACGTGCTGCGCGAGAAGCACCCCCTGTGCGGCGCGCAGCGCACCGTGCAGCGCTGGTACGCCGATCCGCTGCTGAACGGAGCCAAGGACCACACCTTGCGCACCGTCTTCACGCACGACCATTTCGGGCCCAGCTCACATCAGCAGCATGGTCTGTACGCAGCACTGGTCATCGAGCCGTCCAACTCGGTCTGGCTGCCCCTGGACAAGGCCGAGGTCGACTGGAACGCGCTGTGCGCGGCGCCGCCGGCCGAACGCCGGAAGATGATGATCGGCGGCGCCAACCTGTCCGACCAATACGACGCACGCTGCAACCCCGCCGCCCTGGGGCCCGTCGCAAGCAACGAGCGGCGCCCGCCCATGCAACTGCGCGAGGACGGCGGCCCCACGGCCACGCGCGCCAACATCATCGCGCCCAAGTGCATCGGTCGCCTGGACAGCAGCCCCGCCAACCCGAAGTGGAACCCCGCCGCCAGCGGCGACTGCCAGGGCGCCGAGCAGACCAACGACACGCGGCGCGAGTTCATGCTCGCCTTTGCCGACTTCGGCATCGTCTACAACACCGCGCTCGAACCGATCAACCCTGAGAAGCGCGACACATCCGCGCTGCGCCTGGGCAACCGCTTCGTGGCCCGCAACCTGTCGAAGCCGCTCGGCATCTCGTCGGAAGACCCGGGCACGCAGTTCGTGAACTACCGGCACGAGCCGGCCGCGCTGCGCATCGCCGACGTGAAACCCGATGCCGATGAACCCGAGCTGGGCGGCTTCCGCTATTCCCAGTCCTCCTGCCCGGCCGGCGGAGCGGATGAGAAGGCACGCCTCACCTGCACCGGCGACATGGCCAATGTCATGAGCACCCAGGCCCATGCCGACCGCGACCGCCGGCTGGCGACGCAGGACTACCGCAGCTTCGTCGGCGCCGCCACCGTGCCGCGTCCGGATCTGGTGTCGCGCCTCACGCGCGATTCGCTGCGCGCCTCCAACGCCAAGGACCTTGATGGCCAGCCGCTGGCCGGCAAGCTGACGGCAGCTCTGGACGACATCGAGCGGTGGCGGCGCGACTTCCATTGCATGCTGATGCCCGCCAGTGCCCTGGCCGACTGCCGCGCCGGCATCCAGCGTGGCGACCCGTGGCGCCAGTTCGGCGATCCGGCCACGCCCATCCTGCCCGCTTACGAGGGCGACAGGGTGCAGATGCGGCTGGTCCAGGGCTCGCAGGAAGCCCAGCACGTTTTCGCCATGAACGGCACGCGCTGGCTGCGCGAGCCCGATCACCCACGCTCCGGCTACGTGGCCGCGCAGGCACTGGGCATCTCGGAGCACTTCGAGTTCGACGTGCGCCCCGCGCCGCAGGACGCCAGGCGCATGGACTATCTCTACTGGAGTACCTCGGTGGACCAGGTCTGGGACGGCATGTGGGGCGTGATGCGCGTGTTCGGCCGCTCCGATCCGCAGGGCAATGGCAACCCGCAGCCCAATGTGCAACCCGGCCTGGCGCGCCTGTTCTCGCTGAAGGGCCGGCCGCTGCCTGAGCCGGCCCTGTCGGCCTGGTCCAACGCCGACACCCTGGCCTGCGGCGCGGCCCCGCGCGTGCGCTTCGACGTGGTCGCCGTGCGCGCGTGCGAACTGGCAGGCGACTGCGGCCAACCCGGACTTCCGGCGCGCAAGGGCCTGGTCTACAACCAGCGCTTCGGGCTGGGCGATGCCGACGCCATCGTCTACGTCAACGTGCTCGGCCCCAACGGCAGCGGCTTCAGCAGCGAGGCCAACAGCGCGGTGCTGCAGCGCCTGCGGCAGGAGTTCGCGGCCGGCCAGCGGCGGCTGGAGCCGCTGGTGCTCCGCGCCGCCGCCGGGCAGTGCGTGAACGTGCGGCTGCGCAACCTGCTGCCGGCGCGGCTCGCCGACGGGCCGCTGCGTTCGGCGTCGGGTGAAGCGCTTACCGGGCACTATCAGGACAACTTCCTGTCGATGATCACCGACGGCTTCAACGTCAACCAGTTCCGCATGTCGTCCAGCGTCGGCCTGTCGGCTCCTCTGGTCGGCCAGAGCGTCCTCAACGGTGACGGCAGCAATGTCGGCATCAACAGCGCGGAACTGTCGGACCCGGCGTCGGGCGAGCCGCCGCGCTGGCAGGGCAGCCTGCAGCCACCCTGCCCCGGTGGGCCCTGCGAAAACAACCTGCAGATGAGCTGGTACCTGGGTGACTACGACAACGCGCCCGACGGCAGCCCGTCTCCCAAACCGATCGAGTACGGCGTACTGCCCCTGCGCAGCTTCGGCGACCCGATCAAGCATCCCATGCACGGGCTGGTCGGTGCCCTGGTGGTCGGCCCGGCCGGCAGCAGGCTGTGTACCGAAGCGGAATACACCGACACACGCGAGCGTGAGGCCGACCGCGGCACCGCCATGTCCGCCAACGTCTGCGACGTGCAGGGGCGCCTGCTGTACCGCGACCTGGTGGCCGTGCTGCAGGATGCCGTGCGGCTGCAGCGCGATGGGCACGCCGTGCCCAACCTGGAGGGCGCCGAAGAACCCGACGACTACGGCAGCAAGGCCGTCAACTACCGCACCGAACCCCTGTGGGCGCGCCGTGGCGGCGACCCCTCGGTCGCATTCGACGAGCGCAACAGCTTCGACTACGCGCACGCGCTCAGCACCAAGGGCTTCAAGGCAGCGTCCGGCGAGGTGGTGTGCCGCTCCGGCGTGCGTGCCATGACCAGCGAGTGGGGCGCCGAGCACGCCTGCGACAGCGAAACCCCCACCTTCGTGGCCGCCGCCGGCCGCGAGGTGCGCATGCGGCTGGTGCACCCGGGCGGCCACACGCGGCAGCAGGCGATCTCGCTGGCGGGACACGCCTTCACCCCCTACCCGTACCTGAACGGCTCTCGCGCGATGGCCCCCACCAGCGGCGAGGCCCTGCGCGACGCCTGGATCGTCGAAGGCCACGTCAACGGCATGGGGCCCATGACCACCGGCAACCTGCTGGTGCGTGCCGGCGGTGCGCGCCATGTGCCCATGGACTACCTCTGGCGCAGCCAGGCCAGTTTCCTGTTCGACGGCGGCCTGTGGGGCATGTTGCGCGTGCTGCCCGACACCCGTACCCAGTGAGCCAGCCACAGCGGCATTGCAAAGCGAGGAGAACGCCATGCCCGTCTTCGAAGTGCTTGATTCCCCCGACGATTTCAGCGGCGGCTATTACGTCGACTGGTTCGAGCAGCCCGCCGGCCTCCTGGTGCCGGTGTGCGGCTACACGGCGGGCAACTGCCGTTACGACCTGGAAAACCTGACCCTCACGGTCGACGTGTCCGGGCCTGCGGTGGAGCTGTCGGTCTGCAGCCAGAACCGGGTTCGCGGGCAGTTCCGGCGCGGCGACCCGGTGCTGCTGGCCGACTGCCACCCCACCCAGAAGCCCTTGCGGCTCACGTTCGCGCCACCGGTGCGCGCCGTGGGGGCTTACGTTGGCGCCGAAGGCCTGGCCGGCCAGGACTACGACGCCGTGCTGAACGTTGCCGATGCCGCCACTGGCAACGGCCAGGGCCGCAACGTGCGCGCCACCCTCAGCAACCAGGTCGGCACGGCACCGTTCCTGGGTTTGCGCAGCCCGGCCGGCACGCGCATCGGCGAGGCGTGGTTCGACGCACTCTCGGCCGACGCCGCCACCGTGCTGCAGCGCGTGGCGATCGGCCCCCTGTACTTCCTGCTTTGAGGCCCGCCGAGCCCCGTGCGCCATGAGCCCTCTACCGAGCACATCCAGCCACGCCCCGCGCTCCGGTGCGCGTGCGTGGGGACGTGCTTGCGGCTGGATCGCGGCACTTTCGATTGCCGTTTGTGGGGGCGCGTGGGCGGCCGAGGCCCCACCCGCCACCGCCCGTGCCGAGCAAGGGGGGCTGGCGCTGCAGCTCAGCCTGCAACCGGCCGGCAAGGAACCGGGCCGCTATCTGGCCCGGTTGAGCTTCAGCGACGCGGGCAGTGGCGCGCCTTTGCCCGGCCTGCAACCGGCAGCGTGGATGCAGCAGCTTCGCTCGCCCGCGCAGCTCGAACTGCCCTGCGAAGACCGGGCACGCCGCTTCGTGGCCGGCTCCCTGGGCTCGCGCGCCGACGTCGACCTCAACACCTACCACCTGGTCAGCCTCAACCAGGACCGGACCCTGCACTTCATCAACCCGCAGGTCCGCATCCGCAACTCGCGCATGGAGGCGACGGTCCAGCTCTCCGGCGATGGCTTCGACTGGGTCCACGATGCCGACACGCACCAGCTGGCCGTGACGCTGCGCGACGCCGGCCGGCTGGCCGTGGTGGACACGCTCACGCAGCGCCTGGCAGGCGAAATGGACCTCGGCCCGGGGAGCCGCCCCACCCGCGTCGCGCTTGACCCTGGCGGCCGGCGCGCCTGGGTGGGGCTGGATGGCGCAGGGGCGCTGGCCGTGGTGGATCTTGCCAAGCGGCGCGAGCTGGGCCGCGTTCCTCTGGGCTCGGCCAGGAACACCGGCGCCATCACCCTGGCGGCCGTGCCCGGCCGGCCGTGGCTGGTGGCGGCCACCGCCCAGCCGCCGGCCGCCGTGCTCATCGACACCGACAAAGCGCGCGCCATCGGTCGCCTGTCCCTCCCGGCAGGCCCGGTGGCGGTGGCCTGGAGCCCTGCGGCGGAGCGCGTGCTGGTGCTGTCGGGCCAGACCGGCGTGGTGTCCCAGATCGCCGTCTCGCCCACCGGCTTGCAGTTGGACGGTCAGGTGGTGCTGGAGCCCGGCGCACTGGCTCTCGCGGTGGTGGGTGAAGGCCGGCATGTGCTGGTCAGCAACGTGCAGCGGCACGAAATCAGCCTGATCGACCTGGCGCGCGGTGTGCGCACCGATCGGGCCAAGGTGCCGGACTGGCCCGATCACATCATCACCACGCGCGACTTCGCCTACGTGCGCTCGCAGGCCAGCAACAACGTCACCCTGTTCGCGCTGGACGCCGCACGCGGCGGGCGTCTGCAGGCGCTGGCCGTGCCGTTGGGCCGGGCCTCAGCCAGCGAGATGCCCAAGGCGATCAACGTGGCGCCACTCATGGTGCCGGCGCCCGACGGCCACGGCATCTGGGCCGCCGTGGCCGCCGACGCGCAGATCTACCGCTACAACGAAGGTCTGATGGTGCCCAGTGGCAGCCTCGACAACTACCGCCGCAACCCGCGTGCGCTGATGCTCATCGACGAAAGCCTGCGTGAAGTCGCGCATGGGCGGTTCGAAGGGCCGGTGCGTGTGCCGCGCAGCGGGCGCTACGACGTGGTGGTGCTCAACTCCTCACCCTCGTTCACAGGTTGCCTGGGCGTCACGCTGCAAGGTCCGCCCGAATCGACCGAGCCCGATGCACCAGCGCCACCCCGCCTGGTGCGCTGGAGCCAGGACGGTCGCGAAGTGCGCTTCGCCGTCCAGCTGGAGCAACCCCCGGCCGACCTTGCGCGAGACCCGATAGCCGCGCAGGCGCCTGATGTGCAGGCGCTGCTGGTCGGCCCTCACGGCAGCTGGCAGAAGCGCACACGCATGATGCCGGCGTCGCGCTGGCACTGGGAAGCGCAGCTTCAGCTGCCGCAAGGCGTGAACGCATCCGACGCCCAGTTGTTGCTGCAGAGTCAGCGGCTCGGATGGGCGTTTGCCAGCACGCGGCTGGGCACGCTGGGTACGAATGGGGCAACGCCCGCACAGGAGGTCAAGCGCCATGAAGCTCGTTGAGCCGATGGTGCGTGCGGATCGCCGCAGGGTGCTCGGTTGGGGCCGGGCTTTGCCCGCCCTCGCCTGCGGCGCCTGGCTCGCGCCCACCATGGCGCGGCCCGCCACAGCCTGGCTTCCGGCCCCGAACCTGCCGGACGCGACGCTGCAGAACCATCAGGGTCGCGACCTGCGCCTGTTGAGCGACGTCATGAAGGATCGCGTGCTGCTGGTCCATTTCTTCTACACCGGCTGCGCCACCGTCTGCCCGCCGCAGACCGCCCTGCTGCGTGAACTGCGCCGTCGTCTGGACGTGCAAGCCCCGGCGCGCAACCCGCTGTTTGTGGGCCTGAGCGTCGATCCCCTGGGCGACGGCCCGGCGCAGCTGCGGGCCTACCTGCAGCGCTTCGACATCCAGGCCGGGCGCGAGGCCGGCTGGGTGTGGCTCACCGGCCATCCCACCGCCATGGCCAGGGTGCTGCGCGGCTTCGGCGTGGCCACCGCTGCGCCGGACCAGCACCCGAACCTGCTCTGGCTGGGCGACACGCGACGCGAGCGCTGGACGCGCACCGCTTCCTTGCAGTCACCCGAACAGCTGGCGGCCCGTCTGGCCGAGGTGATGGCATGAAACGTACCCGCGCGGCCTGTCTGCTGACCTGCGCGTGGCTGATCGCGGCGTCGGCAGGGTTTGCGCAGACCAACGAAAACGCACTGGCAGCGCAGCGCGAAGCCGGACGGGCGTTGTTCCATGGCGAACGCATGTTCCAGCGCCCCGTCAAGGTCGCAGGAGCCGCCATGCCGTCCGACGCCGCGGCCTGCGCGCTGTGCCATGGCCGCAGCGGCCAGGGCGGTCTGGAAGCCGGCGTCAGCGTGCCGTGGCTGAGCGAAGGCACACCGCCTTCGCAGGACCTGGCCCGCCGCGTGGTTCAGGCTCTGGCGCGTGGCCAATCGGTGCGCGGCCAGGCCCTGCAGCCGCCGATGCCCCGCTACGACCTGACACCCGCGGAGCGCGACGCGCTGGCGGCCTTCCTGGCCGTGCTCGGCACCGACGCCGAACCGGTGCGTGGCGTCGACGCCAGGCAGCTGCGCATCGGGATGGTGCTGCCTCGCTCCGGGCCCCGTGCCAACGCGGCTCAGGCCGCTTTCCGCGGCCTGCAGGGGCAGTTCGAACAGATCAACCGCTCGGGCGGGCTGTACGGTCGCCAGCTCAGGCTGGTGGCTCTGCCGACAGACGCCGACCCGGCCAGCCAGTCCGGGCCGTGGCAGCAGCAGCTTGCCGGCGCATTGGCCCGCGAGCCCGTGCTGGCCCTGGCGGGCAGCTGGATCGGCGACCTGCCGGCGCCCCAGTGGCAATGGCTGCAGAAGCAGCGCCTGCCGCTCATCGCCAACCTGGGGCCGGCCCTGCGCGAACCGGCGGCCACCCCGGGCTGGACCACCAGCCTGCTGCCCAGCGTGCAGGCGCAGCTGGCTGGCTCCGCCACGGATTTCGACACGCGTTGCGTCCACAGTCAAAGGTTGCAGGTGGCGCTGGCGCCCGTGTCCGGGCTGCGCGAGGCGGTTGCCGCCGCCCTTCCAGGCCGCACCCTCGGCTTCAACGCCGCGCTGCCCGCCAGCGCCGCCGCAGCCACCGCCCCTGCCGGAACGGCAGCCGACACCGGCCAGCACGTGCTCGCCCTGCTGCCCGCCGCAGAGGTGGAAGCCCTGCGCCAGCGGCTGGGCCCGCAAGACTGCCTCTGGACGCTGGCCATGTTCTCCGGCGCTGGCGGCGCGAAGGCGCGCGGGCCGGAGCTGCTGGTGTTGCCGGCGCAGGCCACCTTGCCGCTGGCCGGCGGCGACCCGCAAGCCCTGTGGGAATCGCTCGGCCGGCTGGCCGGCCAGTTGACGGCCGAGCTGCTGTCGCAGGCCGGCCGGCGCGTGCAGCCGGAATCGCTGGTGCGCGCCCAACTCACGCAAACCGCCTTCGAGCCGGCGCCCGGCGTCAAGCTGGAGCTCACGCGCACGCGCCGCCATGCCCTGCCCGTTCTGGCCACCTGGAGGAAAAACGATGACAACCCATGACCTCGCCCACCGGTCCGCTCGCCGCACGGCAGCGGGTGTGTTGCTCACCGCCCTGGCCTGGCCCGCGGTGGCGCAGACGCCCAACCCCTCATTCGCGATCATCGGCCACATCGAGCAACTGCAGCTCGACCAGCCCGGCAACGCGCTTTCCGGCGGCAAGGTGCGGGTGAAGGGCGTCGAGGTGACGCTGCCCCGCAACCTGCTGCTCACCATGCCCGGCCAGTACCTGACGCTCAACGATCTGTTCCGCGGCCCGCACCCCGGCACGGCACCCGCGCTGGCGCCGGTGCGCCCACAGAGCGGTCTGGCGCTGGCGGATACGCCGGCGCCGCGCGTGCCCTTCGAGATCAACGTCATCGGCAACATCGTCAACGGCGAGTACATCGCCGCCGTAGCGCGCATCTTCCAGGTCGAACTCGGCATCGGCGCCGGCTTCGTGCGCGCCATCGACCTCGCCAAGGGCGAGTTGCTGGTGGGTGCGCGGCCCGAAGCCGGTGAAAGCCCGGCCGCCAAGGCCGCCCGCGACGCCGCAGCCGCGCGCGTGCGCCTGAACGACCCGGAAGGCGCGTACGGAAAGCGCAACGCCGACAAGTTCGGCGGCGGCGCCAGCCCGCTGGACGACCGTTTCTCGGTCGACCCGGAAAACCCACCGGTGGTGGCGCTCACCGGCTTTCCCATGTGCATTCCGCGTTCGGCGGCGGACCCGCAATGCCCGGCCTCCAACCGCGCGCCGGCGCCCGACGCCACCCGTTTCACCTGCGGCCCGACCCGTGCCGAAGCCAGCTCACCCGCCCATCCCGGCTGCAACCCGGCGCTGAAAGCGCCGGTGCTGGTGGGTGACTACGTGAGCTATGCCGGCAACCTGGTGCCGCAGCCCGGTATGCCGGGTCGGTTCTTCATCGGCGCGCATGCACTGGGCGTGCAAGCCGGCATCTACACCTCGCCGGGGGCCAACCCGGCCCATGTGTACATCGAGGAAGGGCTGATGGGCATGCTCGGCCAGCCCTTCCCCGGCGTGGACCAGGAAGAAACCTCGCGCTTCCGCACCGTGGGTTTCACCACCGACCCCAGCCGCAGCGTGGACGTGTTCCTGGTCGACGTGGCGCCCGACGGCAGCACCCGTGAACGCCGGCTGAGCACGCTCGCGCCCGAGCAGGCCGGCCAGATCGGCCGTGTCCGCATCACGCTGCCGTCCAAGGCCAACTTCCTGGCGGTGACGCGGGAGATGCGGCTGCGCGTGGCCGGCCAGCCGGAAGGCCGCTCCGAATACACCGCGCCCATCGCCGAATACATCTACCCGGAGCCGACACGCTTCGGCCAGCGTGGCGCCGCCTTCGCGCTGCCGGTACCGGTCGAGAACTTCTGCGTGCTGGCCAAAGGTGGCGAACCACTGGCCACGCTCGGCCGCAGCGGCGGCCCGGCGCTGGGCCCGCTCGACCCCTACCCCAACTCCGGCCATCCCACGGCCCAGCCGCGCGCTGACGGCAGCCCGAGCTGCCCACTCTGACCCGCGCGCCGCCCTCAAGCCCGGCGCCAACCGCTGGTTATCGGCCTAGCTTCACGCCAAACGGTTGATCCGATGAATATATTGGATTAACTAATAAATTACGGGTTTTTACCCTTATATATTCTTAATGGGATTTGCAGAATCCAGTCTCTTTCTTTTTCCGGAGACTTTGGCATGAAGCGTATCCTGGTTGGTCTCGGCGTGGTCGCCGTGGCGTGGGCGGCCCCCATTTCCCAGGCACAGGCCCAGAACTTCCCCACCAAATCCGTGCGCTGGATCGTGCCGTACCCGGCCGGCGGTGGCTCGGACTTCCTGGCGCGCACCGTGAGCCAGGCCATGGCCCAGGATCTGGGCCAACCGGTGGTGATCGACAACCGCGCCGGCGGCAATACCGCCATCGCCGCGGCGGAGACCATCCGCTCGGGCCCCGATGGCTACACCGTGCTCTCCGCCGACAACGGCACACTGTTCAACAACCCGGTGCTCTACAGCAGCCTGAGCTACAAGGCGAGCGACCTGACGCCCGTCACGCTGCTGGGCCGCTTTCCCATGATCCTGGCGGTCGGCCCGTCCGGTGCCGAATTCAAGGACGCCAAGGACTTCATCGCCAAGGTCAAGGCCGCGCCGGGCAAGTACAGCTACGCCTCGGTCGGTGCTGGCAGCCCGCACCACCTGGCCATGGAACTGCTCAAGCAGAAGCTCGGCCTGCACATCCTGCACATCCCCTACCGCGGCGCCGCGCCAGCCATGAACGACGTGGTGGGCGGCCAGTTGCCGGTGATGATGATCGACCCGGCCGCCGGCGCCGGCTTCCTCAAGGCCGGCAAGCTGCGCCCGCTGGCCGTGGCCAACGACAAGCGCCTGCCGCAATACCCCAACGTGCCCACCTTCGACGAGCTCGGCATCAAGGGCGTGGAAGCGGCGGCGCTGGTCGGCATGGTGGCGCCCACGGGCACGCCGCCGGCCGTCATCGCAAGGCTGCAGCAGGCGGCGTCCAAGGCCATCCACCAGCCGGACGTGTTCAAGAAGCTGGCTGATGCCGGCGTGGAGCCGGTGGGCGGCAGCACGGCCGACTACGCGGCGTTGATCAAGCAGCAGACCGCGCTGTGGCAGAAGCTGATCACCGACCTGAAGATCAAGCTGGACTGAGCCTGCCACCCCGCCGGCCGGTGCTCCACCGGTCCGCGGTTGCTGCTTATTTCATAGCTTCCTGCGCCCGCCACGCAAGGGCCAGAGGCCGATTTCATTGCAAATCCGGCCGCTGGACGGGTGCCAGCACGAAGTCCCCGTTCACCTCGCGCCCCGGCGCCGGCTGCAGGTCGGCTGCCGCGCCCGTGAGGTTGCGGCCGTCGAGCGACCAGCGGTGCCGCGCCGCGAACGGAAAGCCGGGCGCCGTCTGGCGGCAGGCAATGTCGTGGGTGCTGAAATCCGGCGCGAAATCCGCGCAGGCCAGCCCCGGGCTCGCCCAGTGCGGGCCGGCCGGCACCGTCGCGCGGCCATCGCTGTCGGCCGGCAGGTAGAAGGCGCGCACACGGCCTTGCTGGTCGCGCAGCACCAGCAGCCTGAGCCGCGCCGCCTCGGTGGGGCGGATGCCGGCCGGCAGGTAGCGGACGTCGGTAGGCGCTTCGGCCCAGAGAAAGCTCGCGGGCGGCAGCCGGGCCACCCGTAAGCTCGGCGCGGCGTCCTGCCGCGGTGGGCCCCAGGCAAAGCGCCACAAGACCACCAGCGCGGCCAGCACCGCCACGGCCAACATGGCCCGCAGCGCCAGCGCGAGCAGCCGGCGCTCGTCCAGGCCGCCGGCGGGCAGGGGCTCAGTCACCCTAGAAACGGCAGTTGGATGCGCCCGCCAGTGCCGTGATCGGTGTGTCAGGCAAGGCGTGACGACACAGCGGGCTGCTGCCCGCAAGGAGGAGCAACGCCGCATGGCGCGTCGAGCATGGTGCTGGCGGGCGCATAGCGTGCCCACCCCACAGGTGAGCATCATCGAAGCTGCAAAGTCCAGTGTTCATGCGGCTTTCCAAGGGGAAGGAAGCGGTCAACTGCCGTTTCTAGGGTCAAATTTCAGCGTTTCCACGCCGGCCGCCGTGCCCAGCAGGCAGACCTGCGCGCGCTGGT
>ERZ795053.365-NODE-365-length-57080-cov-12.857326_pt1 | contig 57080 bp, 49 predicted proteins | sample MGYA00375137_ERZ795053 | MGnify/ENA primary metagenome ERZ795053 (study PRJEB30182, sample SAMN05720284) | activated sludge metagenome | isolation source: Anaerobic digester | place: Hong Kong | collected 2014-12-17 ...
TTACAACAGGCGTCGGTGTTGCGGTTACAACAGGCGTCGGAGTTGCGGTCACAACGGGCGTCGGTGTTGCGGTAACAACGGGCGTCGGTGTTGCGGTTACAACAGGCGTCGGAGTTGCGGTTACAACGGGCGTCGGTGTTGCGGTCGGGGTTACTACGGTACCGCCCATGGTGATACCGACGTACTTAAGGCTGGAGCTTGCGCCTGAAGGCGGGGTGTACAGATTGTTCACGGGCTTTACGACTATGAAGCCGCCGCCATAGATTGTGGTGGACGTGCCTGTGAAGATAACCCTGCCGAGCAGATCGTAGATATCCGCCACGTTCTGGTAGTTGGCCGCATTGTAGCCGCTTTGCATGGTGAAGCTGTACAGACCGTTATAGTTGACATGGTCGTTGGCTACCATTGCAGTGGCGAAGTTCTTGGTGAAGTCGGAGATTGTCATGCCCATTGCATTAGCAAGAGCCGTGGTCTCGGCCGTGCCGCTTGCAACCGCGTCAATGACAGTCTTGAATACGCCGTTGCCGTTGGAGGCATGGCTGCACATATACTGGCTCATCAACATCACGATAGCGTATCTTGCGTAGATATCGTCTCCGTTGTTGTCCCATGTGAAGGTGGAACCGCCCGTGTGCAGGTTGTACGCTGAATTGTAAGCATACTCCTTCACAGGATCGGTGTAGCTTGAGTAGGACGCACCGTTCCAGGAACGGATTCTGCTGAACAGGCCGCTGCCGGGATAGCAGATTTCCTCTGCCGCGCCGGAGAAGCTTTCATTCAGCCAAGTATCCATGCCGCTCGTCTCGGAATAGTTGATGAGGTGCTGGAACTCGTGAACCATGGTGCCGTAGCAGTCCTCAAGGTCGATGTAGGTCGTACCTGCGGTGTTGGTGTACTGTATGCCCGGCATCGTGTCGATGTGAATCATCGGCGCTGAGTTGTAGGAGAAGTCGCCGCTCCAGAAGTAGCCCGCGACATAGCCCTGACCCGGTTCCCAACCGTCGTCGATGTTGTAGAACATCAGGTTGACCTTGCCGTTGCTCTGAGAGTCACGGAAGTCGCCGAAGGAGCTGTTCATCAGGTCATACTTGGAGTCGAACTCCGCCGCCACGGTCGCGGCAAACGAGGTGTCGATGCCGTCCAAGGGGTAGTATGCCGAGTTGGTCGGCGTCCAGATGTAGCAATGCGAACCGACCGCCAACACCTTGAAGGTGATGCTGCTGCCGCCGGGGCTGTAATTGCTTATGGTGTAGCTCTTGGTGTCGCCTACGCTGTAAGTGGCGCGGGTGGCATTAATCGTGCCGTTGTCCTCCGCGTAGGGCATGATGGAGTCAACATCGATTATCCAAGGACGATCGAGGTTGGCCGGCGTGCGGGTCTGCTGAGACGCTTCGATGGTCGTTTCAATGAGACCTGTCATGGTGCCGGTGGAATAGCCGCTCGAGGTGGAGGTTCCGCCGTTGTAGATAACGACATAGTCGCCGGTGTAGCCGTCGGAGCCGTCGGTATCAATGGTGACGCCTTCGCCCGTGCTCGTGGTCGGCGCTGTCGTCGCGGTGGGAGCCGTGGTCGGCGCGGTAGTCACAACGGGCGTCGGGGTTGTGGTCGTGCTGCCGTCCACCTTCTCATAGAAGGTGAAGTTGACGGCCGAGGACGAGTACTTGAGGTAGCTCGTGCCGCTTACGCCAAGGTAGATGAAGTTGTCAGCACTGTAATCGGTGTTCCTCATGGAACCGTAGGAGCCTACCGTCCACTCGGTAAGACCGCTTGAAACGTAGGTCGGATATCCGCTGCTGTCGAACGCAAGGTAGCCCTTGGTCGCATTGTAGAAGGTATATCCGCTGCTGCTGTTGCCGCCCGCCGTGAAGCGGAACGCGGACAGATTTGAGCCGTAAGTCGTGTTGGTCAGGGTCAGGTAGGTATAGCCGTCGCTGCCCGTTGACACGCTTGCCGCCGCCAAGTAGGGGTAACGGCTGTTGCTCGTGGACTGATATGTCGTGGTGGGAACATATGCCGTGGAACCGCTTACATAGGCGATAATATATTCCTTACCCGCGGTAATCGTGGAGGTCTGGATATATGCGTCGCTGCCCGAGGGAGCTGTGGTAGCGGTTGCAACCGGCGTAGCCGTCGCGGTAGGCGCAACAGTCGGGGTCGCGGTAGGCGTCGTGCCGCCAGCGGTCGGGAGTACCCAGTCGGAGTATACCGTCTGTACGGAGTCGGGGTTGGACGGATACGAATCACTGTCGGAGCGCACTACGGGGTAGGCGTTCGGGTCGGTGTATGTATCGTAGTTGCCGTGAGCCGACTTCATGGCGGCGATTGAAGATGCGACTGTCTTGCCGTTCTTCATGTTTGTCCAGAAGGTCGCTTCAAAAGCGTAGTCGCCCGTGAAGGAGACGGACTGAGAATAGCCGTAGACTACCTCCGCGCCGTTGTTGTACAGCGGGTCGCACAGGCCGTTAGTCATCATGCCTTCGCAGATAGCCATCCAGAAGATGCTGCCCGGGAACGTGCCCGACGACTTGTTGACCATCAGCGTGCCGTCGATGCCGTACTGACTGCTGCCCAGTGAATACGCATGGTAGCCGCTCGAGCTTGACAGGTCGGAGCTTGTAAGACCCGTGGACGAACGTATGCACAGGTACGAGGTGTTGTTGTAGCTGCACCCGTGGCTGTCGAAGATAACAATGCCGTTCGAGGCCAGCGCGTTGCCGATTGAGGTCGCCGTAGCGTTCGTGCCCGAAAGCAGGGTGTAGGTGCCGCCCGTGTAGGAAGCAATGGACTGAGCCTCTGTCTTGTACTGATCCGTGAAGCTTGAGTCAGAGCCATAGTACGGCCCTACCAACAATACGTTGGTGTTCGAAGCCGTCTGCGTCCTTGAGTTGCTGAAAATGACGGTTTCGTTCACGGACGCCGCTTCGTCGCTGCCCGCATTGTACATACGCAGTCTGTAATTGTATGCGCAGTTTGAGCCCAACAGCGTAGTGAAGGTGAAGCCCTCCTCGTCATCGGTTATGGTACGTCTTGCGACAAGGCTGCAATCCTTCGCGGCCTCTTTGACCGCCGCGATAACGCCTTCCCTGTCGAGCCCTTGCGCCAAAGCTTCCGCCTCGGCCGCGTCAAGGACTTCCCACATGTTTTCCAGTTGGTTGAATACTCTGACTTCTATGTCGATATCAACGCTCAACGCAAGCGCGGATGACGACAGCGAGAACAGCAAAGCCAGAACAAGCACAACTGCCAAAAGGGTACGTGTCTTCTTCATGTTAACCTCCTGATGATAATTACCGTAGTTCCCCCTACGATATGGAAAAATAATACAACATTAGTCTTAAGTTAGCCTGAAATATGCGAGAAAGTTTTGCACTTTTTTAGTAAATTTTTGATGTGCATATCCTATCATTTTTATGAATGGCATTGGGCGCGGCTTCCCGCGCATACGCTCTTTTGCCACGCATATCGCGATGTAGTCTCTTGATGGGAATGGGCTGCATACACTCATCAGTTCTATGTCAATTCGGTGTAAAGACGGGCGAATATGCGGTGAATCGTCTATCCTAAGCGTGAATTGCTTATAACGAATTCCTATTGTCGGAAAAGCTGTGTCAAGTTTATATGCGCATGTTTATACCATGCTTTGTTTCATCCCGCAACAATTGCGGCAGCGGCGTCCCCTATCGGAACAACTTTTTTTGTGAGTTCACGGTTATTGGGACGTTTTTGTCTCACCCTAAGCAGTCAAAGCTATATGTCCCGCCTGCGAATTCGGCTTTCTGTGAGGAGTGGAGCAAACGAAAATCCGCGAAGCCTTCGCTCAAAGCGGAATGCAGCTCACCAAAGCGTGTGCTGTAAACGCTGTAAAGCTTGCTTACCGCCTTGGAGAACAGCATGATAGTATCCGCGTCGAAGCCGCCCGCCCATGAGCATCTGTCGCCTTCCGACAGTCCGAAGTACTTGAACCCGCCGCCCAAGTCAAAGGTAGGGTCGCAATAGTACAGCTCATCGTCTATGCTTGCAAGCGTCCATTCGTGGAACGAATCGGGCGCGTTGCCGTTGACCGTCACGCTCTCTATCCCGATCTGGGTGTACAGAAAGGCCAGCGCCTCGGCATAGGCGGTGCATATCCCGCTGTGGCAGGCTATCGCGGTGAAGCCTGAGCTTGGAAGGCGGCTCTCCTCCGCTGTCACTTCTTTCTTATTGTAATAGTCATAGTCGTACGCCGAGTTCATGGTCAAGCCGTTATAGAGTATCATAGCCTTGGCCGTCTCGCAGTCCCTCTCGTCGATGCGGGCCATCATAGCGTAAACCTCGGTCTCGAACGCCGTGAGCCTTTCCCTTGCGCCGTCCTGATAGCTCCAGCTTACCGTCCCGTTGTCGTATGCGGTCATGGTATCGAAGTCGGTCAGCGCATAAAACGGCGGACACATGACGTCAACCGCGTACATGAGCTTATTTAGGTAGAGATAGCTGTCCTGATCGGGCGTTATCATGGCCTCGGTTTCCCAATTCAGGAAGGCGTCAATCACGACCTTAGCGTCCTCCACCGTATGCTCGCCAACAAAGTCGCACAGGAGCTGAGTGCTTCTGTGGTAGTCAAGGGTGTAGGACAAGGGGGTTTGCACAACGGAATCATCGAGAGTTTCGTGAAGCGGAAGGTCTGCTTCCACAACCTCCAGCGACCAAGTTTCGTTGACAAATATGGTAATGCCGCATTGACCTATGGCGGCGCCCTCGTCCTTGCAAACAAATATAAGCTCCGACGTCGCGCAGTCGCCTGTGGCCTCTATGCGAAACGCCGTGCAGCCCTCGCACAGCCCTGCCTGCTCCGTGACCTTCAGCCCCTCGTTTGCGCCCTCGGCCACGCTCCATACGCCCTGCTCATCGGACAGATAGACCATGATATAGTCGCCGCTTTGTGACAGCTCATACCAACCGTCCGCCGTGAACTGTACAAGCTGCGTCGGAGAGGGGGTGGGCGCCGCGCTCACTATTGCGATGGAAGTCTGTTCAGGCTCGAGCGTGGGTTCAGGCTCGCCCTTGCCGGTCTTGCAGCCGGACAAGAGCAACGCCGCCGTTATCAATATGCTTGCCAGCTTTATCAGGGTTTTATAGACTTGCTTTTTAGGCATAACAATCATCTCCTCATCACGGCGGGCGTGACCCCGCCTTGCCGCTCGATGCTTATTGTAGCACCATGCCGAGCTTCAGTCAACGATTACCTTTGTGAGAGCGGGGGTTGCGCGGGGGAGCGGGGGTTGACTGCTATGCTTTCGGCAAGATCCTTCGCAAAGCTCAGGATGACAACGGGGGTGGGGTGGCGGCGCAATCATGTTATAGGGTGAATGCTTTGGCGACAAACCCCCTTTGTCATCCCGAGAAACAAGGAGGCGCTGTCACGGAGGCAGGAAGAAGATTTCTTTGTATAAGCCCTTGCAATTTGTTGCGGAATGTGATAGTATCATTGCAACGACCTGACGTCGAAACCACAAGCTTGAAACGGAAGATACGGCAAACGACATACAGACACAGCGGGAGGCTCTTTTTACATGAGCGCGCCGCTTTGGAGTTGTTTATCACCGCGTCTTTCGATGCGGTTTTTTATATGCCGCGGAAAGGACAGCATGGAAACAAGAGTTGCTACTGTCGGAATTATTGTCGAGGACGCGGCCTCTGTCGAGCCGCTTAACGGCATACTCCACGATTACGGCAAATACATCATCGGCAGGATGGGCATACCCTACCGCGACAAGAGCATCAACGTCATCTGCATCGCCATGGACGCGCCGCAGGACGAAATCAGCGCCATGTCCGGCAAGATTGGCCGCCTTACGGGTATCAGCGCCAAGACCGCTTACTCCAACATGGTCTTTCATGATGAGTAAAAAACGTTCGGGCGCGTTGTCGCCGCTGCAAATCATCATACTGATACTGCTCCCGCTTGTACTTGGCTTCTTCGCGCTGTGCATAGGGCGTGTTTCCGTGTCGCCGCTTGAGGTCTTTAGCTCAATCGCCGCCAAGCTTGGAGCTAATGTCTCGCTCTCATCGCAGGCGGAGCGCGTCCTGTGGACCATGCGCCTTCCGCGCATACTGCTTGCGGCTCTTGTGGGCGCGGGGCTGTCCGTCGCGGGCTGCTCCTTCCAAAGCCTGTTCTCGAACCCCCTTGCCACTCCCGATACGCTCGGCGTGGCAAGCGGAGCAAGCTTCGGGGCGGCTCTTGGCATACTCTTTGGCTTCAGTCTCATAGGAATACAGCTCGCCGCCTTGGGCTTCGGTATCGCGGCGGTGCTGCTGACCTTCCTCGCAGGCTCGGGCCGTGGACGCGGGGTGAACTCCTATGTGCTTTCGGGCATAATGATAGGGTCGCTGTTCACAGCGCTCGTCTCGCTCGTCAAGTATACCGCCGACACCGAATCACAGCTTCCCTCCATAGTGTACTGGCTTATGGGCAGTTTGAACGGTAAGGGCTGGCAGACGCTTTTGATAGGCGCGCCGCCAATAATCGCTTCCCTTATCGTTCTCTTTTTGCTGCGCTGGCGGCTGAATATACTCCCCCTCTCCGACGATGAGGCCAAGTCCACAGGCGTGAACGTCAACGCCCTGCGCATCGTGGTTGTGCTGTGCTCCACCGCCATGACCGCCTCCTGCGTGTCCATGTGCGGGCAGGTCGGCTGGGTGGGGCTGTTGGCCCCGCACATCTGCCGTATGCGCTACGGCGACAACCATCTTTCCCTCATCCCCGCCTCCATGTCCGTGGGCGCGTGCTTTATGATAATCGTTGACACCATAGCAAGGAGCGTTTCGGCGGCGGAGATTCCCGTGTCAATACTGACCGCCATAGTGGGCGCGCCCTTCTTTATCCTGCTTATGCGCAAGACGGGAGGCGGCAGACTATGAGCTTCATCATTGAAAACGGCTGCTTCTCCTACAAAGGCTCGGAACACAGGCTGCTGCAAAGCATCAACCTTTCGGCGGAGGGCGGCGACCTCGTGGCGATACTCGGCCCCAATGGTTCGGGCAAGACCACACTTCTGCGCTGCGCCATGGGCTTTCTAAGGTGGAGCTCGGGCGCGTCCCTCCTAAACGGCAGGGATATCAAGACTATCTCCACCAAGGAGCTTTGGCGCAATGTCGCCTACGTGCCGCAGGCGCGTTCAATCGTTACCGCATACACCGTGCGGGAGATGATTTTACTCGGCCGCAGCAGTCGAATCGGAGTGTTCGCACAGCCTCGGCTCTTGGATATGCGCAAGGCGGATGAGGTCATGGACAGGCTTGGCATCACGAAGCTGAAGGATAAGCGCTGCAACGCGATAAGCGGCGGCGAGCTGCAAATGGCGTTGATTGCCCGCGCACTTGCGGCGGAGCCTGAGCTTTTAATTCTGGATGAGCCTGAATCCAACCTGGACTTTAGGAATCAGCTCCTTGTGATGGACACGATGTCCGAGATTGCCGCCGAGGGGCTTACCTGCATATTCAATACGCACTACCCCGCCCACGCCATGCGCAGAGCCAACAAAGCCCTGCTGTTGACGAACGACGGCAGAAACCTTTTCGGCAGCGTTGAGTCGGTTGTGACCGAAGCGAACATCGAACGGGCGTTCGGGGTTAAGGCAGTGATAAGCGAGATTGAGACTCCCGTCAACGTCACCCGTGATGTTATCCCGGTGATGGTCAGCAAAGCGGAGGGCGAGCTTGGCCATGAGAGCGCAAACGACAGACCCTGCCTTGCCACCGTCTCCATCATTACGCACGGTCAGGAGCAGGGCGGCAGAATCAACGCCCTGCTGCATGAGTACAACTCATATCTTATCGGGCGCATGGGTATGCCGTACAGAAAGTGGGGCGTGAACATCATCAACGTCAACGTAGACGCGCCCGAAAGCGTGGTCAGAGAGCTGACACAAAAGCTCGGCGTCCTGCCGTCCGTTAGCGTCAAGGCGACCTTCGCCATGGAACGCCCGACAGACGGAAGCGGCAAACCGGATGAGGACATCGGAGGAACAGTATGAACAACACAGGACTTATTGACAAGCTGAAAGCGGAAACGCGGCTTACTAAGTCGGAGTGGGAGCAGCTCATTTCAAGCTTTACCGACGCCGACCGCAAGTACGCCGCAGACCTTGCGCAAGGCGTCGCCGTGTCGCGCTTCGGCAAACGGATATACTTTCGCGGGATAGTCGAATTCTCCAACTACTGCAAGTGCGACTGTCTCTACTGCGGCATACGCCGCGGCAACCATGACGCCGCGCGCTACCGCCTTGAAAGGGACGAGATACTGTCCTGCTGCGAGAGCGGCTATGAGGCAGGCTTTCGCACCTTCGTGCTGCAAAGCGGCGAGGACCCGTGGTACAGCGATGAGCGCATGGCCGAGATAGTTACCGCCATACGCCAAGGCTACCCCGACTGCGCGATTACGCTTTCCATAGGCGAACGCTCTATTGAGAGCTACAAGCTGCTCTTTGACGCGGGCGCGAACCGCTATCTGCTGCGCCACGAGAGCGCGAACCCCGAACATTACGCGAAGCTACATCCAAGCGGACAGAGCTTTGAAAACCGTATGCGCTGCCTTGACAATCTGAAGGCGATAGGCTATCAGACGGGCTGCGGCATGATGATAGGCTCGCCCTATCAGACCCCCTCCGACCTTGCCTTGGATATGCTGTTCATGCGCGATTTCAAGCCTGAGATGATAGGCACCGGGCCGTTCATACCGCATGGCAAGACCCCCTTTGCCGCCTTCCCCGCGGGAAGCGTGGATTTGACGCTGCTGCTTTTGAGCCTGTGCCGCATTATGCTGCCCGATGTGCTGTTGCCCGCGACCACCGCGCTTGGCACGGTGAGCAGCGACGGCAGACAAAGGGGCGTGCTTTCGGGCGCGAACGTCATTATGCCCAACCTCTCCCCCGTCATTGACCGTAAAAAATATATGCTCTACGACAACAAGGCGATAACGGGCGACGACGCGGCGGAGAGCCTGAACGTCCTTGGACGGCACATGCGTGAAATTGGCTATGAGCTGACCGTGGCAAGGGGCGACTTCACCAAGAAAGACGACTGACAAGCCCCTGCCCCGGAGCAAAGCTTCTTGGCATGGGATGACAGCAACAGACAAACGCGGGACGAAGCTCCCACATTAAAAACGGAATTGATGAAAGGAATGAATTTATGATACAGTTTGCGGTCTACGGCAAGGGGGGCATAGGCAAGTCCACCACCGTTTCCAACATCTCCGCCGCCTTAGCGGACGCGGGGCTGAAGGTCATGCAGATAGGCTGCGACCCGAAAGCGGACTCTACATCATCCCTGCTTGGCGGGCGCAGGGCCGTGACCGTCATCGACCTTATCCAAGACAGAGGCAGGGACAGCATTGAGCTTGAAGATATGGTAAACATCGGCTACGGCGGCGTGGTCTGCGTTGAGGCGGGCGGCCCCACGCCCGGGCTTGGCTGCGCGGGCAGAGCCATTACCGCGGCTTTGGAGCTGCTGCACGACAAGGGTGCGTATGAAAAGTTAGCTCCCGACGTCATAATCTACGATGTGTTAGGCGATGTTGTGTGCGGGGGCTTCTCCGTACCCATGCGCAAGGGCTACGCGGGTACGGTGTTCATCGTCACCTCTGGCGAGAATATGTCCATACACGCCGCCGCCAACATCGCCGTCGCCGTAGAGAACTTCAAGAATCGCGGCTATGCGCGCTTGGGCGGCATTATCCTCAACCGCCGCAACGTCAAGAACGAGCAGGAGAAGGTTTTAGAGCTTGCGAACGACGTCTCGACCGTTCTTGTTGGCACGCTTGACAGAAGCGAGGTCGTTCAGGACGCCGAGGAGTTGGGCAAAACCGTAATCGAGGCTTTCCCGAAAAGCGATATGGCGGAGCAGTACCGCGGACTTATGCGCTCCGTCATGAAGGCTTGTGAAAGCGAGGTGGATTGACGCCATGCTGAAACGCTTGGGCGAAAAGCCCGACCTTACCCAAACCACCGTGTCCGTGGGCGAGGCGTCCTACCCCGCCCCCTTCGAGACGGGCTTGGAGTATGCCGCGCCCGCAAGGGGCGTATGGAACATAGTCCACACGGGTATGCTTGTACCCGAATCCCATGAGATTTTCATCTGCGCCGCCGGCTGCCTTAGAGGTGTGGTGCTGACCGCCGCCGAGATGGGCGCGGCGGAACGCTTCTCCACCGTCGCCATACGCGAGAACAACGTGCTTGACGGCGACATGGAGGAGCTGATGATTGAGGGCGTGACCGACATACTCAACAAGCTTCAAAGGACGCCCCGCGCCGTACTTGTGTACACAAGCTGCATACATCACTTCATGTCCTGCGACGTCACACGCTGCTACGCGGAGCTTAGGCGGCGTTTCCCCAATGTGGATTTCACCGACTGCTACATGGATCCCATCATGCGAAAGAGCGGCCTCACCCCCGATCAGACCATGCGAAGCAGACTTTACAGCCTGCTAAAGCCCGCCCCCGTGGACGGCATGAGCGTCAATATCATCGGAAGCGACCTGCAAACCTACCCCGACTGCGAGCTTGTACAGATGGTTCAACAGTCGGGCCGCACCCTGAGGGAGATTACCGCCTGCAAAAGCTACGACGAGTATCAGCTTATGGCGACTTCGTATCTGAATATCGCCATGTACCCCGCCGCGAAGGCGGGCTGCGAGGCGCTCTGTGAAAGGCTTGCCCATAGATGCCTGTACCTGCCCTTCATCCCCGACTATGACGACATCGACCGCGAGCTTGAGCTTTTGGCCGCGGCGCTTGAGACGAACCCGCCCGACGCTTCCGCCCTTCGCGCCTTAGCGGACGAGTCCTTGTTCAAAGCGCGAGCCATCGTAGGCGACGCCCCTGTCGCCATCGACTACACCGCGCTGTCACACCCGATGGAGCTTGCGCGGCTGCTGATAAATCATGGGTTCAACGTTACCGACCTGTTCTTGGACTCGATAAGCACCGCCGACAGGGACGCCTTTTTGTGGCTCAAGCGGAATTACCCGTCCCTGCGTCTGCACCCCACGATACACCCCGAAATGCGCGTATACCCGCGAGATGAGCGCAACACCCTTGCCATCGGGCAGAAGGCGGCGTACTTCTGCGGAACCTGTCGCTTTGTCAACATAGTGGAGGACGGCGGACTTCACGGCTACATGGGCATAATCCGTCTTGCGGAGCTTATCACGGACGCCTTTGAAAACCCCAAGGACGCGAAGATTGAGATTCAGCCCAAGGGCTTGGGCTGCGCGGGAGGCTGCTGCCTATGAAACAGACCTCAAGGATAATCTCCACCTATGCCGCCGACATTTCGGGCGTGCCCTCCGCCCTGTTCGAGCTTGGCGGAATGACCGTCATGCACGACGCCTCAGGCTGCAACTCCACCTACAACACCCACGATGAGCCGCGCTGGTACGACCATGACAGTATGGTGTTTCTGTCGGGAATGACCGAGATGGACGCCATCATGGGCGGCGACGACAAGCTTATACATGACGTGTGCGCGGCGGCAAACGAGCTGCACCCCAGGTTCATCGCCATAGCGGGAACTCCGATACCCATGATGATAGGCACGGACTTCGACGCCGTGGCGCGGGTAATCGAGGAGCGTACGGGCATACCCTGCCTTGGCCTAAAGACCAACAGTATGCACTCCTACCTTTCGGGCGCAGGCATGGCGTTTACCGCCTATGCAAAGCGCTTTGTCGATCGCACCCTTTCCCGCCAAGCGGGTTCGGGCAGGGTCAACGTCTTGGGGCTGACGCCCTTGGACTTTTCGGTGAACGGAAGCAATGAAAGCATACGTCAGCTGCTCCAAAGAGGCGGTCTTACGCCCCTCTCCTCTTGGGCGATGGGAAGCTCCCCTGACGAGCTTGCGCGTTCGGGACTTGCCGATGTAAACCTTGTCGTGTCCTATGCGGGGCTGTCCGCCGCAAAGTACCTTAAGCGCACCTTTGGCGCTCCTTATGTCGTCGGAGTTCCGATAGGCAAGGAGTTCTCGGGTGTGCTGATAAACGCCCTGCATAAAGCCTCAAAGACGGGCGAATGCTCCGCGCCCTGCGCCCTGCGCCGCGCAGATGGTGCGGCTCCCCAAATAAGCATAGTGGGCGAAAGCGTGTACTCCGGCTCATTGGCGGCGGCAATCGAGGCGCAGACAGGGCTGTCGTGCAGGGTAATCTGTCCGCTTGAGACCGAAAAAGCCCTCATGGGCTTTGGCGATTGCCTTGCGTCTGACGAGGACGAGCTTATCCCCCTGCTTTACTCCGGCATAGTGGTCGCCGACCCCCTCTACAAGCCGATATGCGGCGGTCTGACACGCTTTTATGAGCTGCCGAGCGAAGCGTTCTCCGGACGAATATACAGAAAAAGCATACCAAACCTTATAGGCAAAAGATTATAGAAAAGGAAGGATATTACTTATGAAAAGAACTGTCTGCATCATCCTGTGCGCCATGATTGCGCTCTCCATCTTGGGCTGCTCTGCCGCCCCCGAAGCGGAGGATACCATTACGATAATTGACCATGCCGATTATGAGGTCACAGTCCCCGTCAACATAGAGCGTATCGCCGTTTGCGGCATATACCCCCTGCCGAGCGTGCTGACCGTGTTCTTCAACTCCGCCGAGAAGATAGTGGCCATGCCCGCCGTGAGCATGGCGGCCGCCAAGAGCGGTCTTTTGAGCGAGCTGTACCCCGAGATACTCAACGCCGAGACCGAGTGCGTGTCCGGCGACACGGTGAATACCGAGGAGCTTTTGCTGCTTGACCCCGACGTGGTGTTTTACAGCTCCTCAGATACCGCCGTGGGCGAGGCTCTGCGCTCCGCAGGCTTTGCCGCCGTGGGCATTTCGGCCAACAAGTGGGGCTATAACTGCATAGAAACCCTGAACAACTGGATCGCCCTTTTGAGCCAAATGTTCCCCGCGAACGACAAGGCGGAGCTTGTCAAGACACGCTCCAACGAGATATACGAGCTGGTGCAGTCAAGGGTCGCTAATATTGACGAATCGGAAAGGGCGAACATCTTTGTACTGTTCCAGTACAGCGAAACCACAATGCTGACCTCGGGCAAGAACTTCTTCGGTCAATGGTGGTGCGACGCGATAGGCGCGAACAACGTTGGTGTGGAGCTTGAGAACGACAACTCCGTGGCCGTCAACTTGGAGCAGGTGTACGCGTGGAACCCCGATGTGATACTTGTTACCAACTTCACCAAGGCTCAACCCGCGGATATCATCAACAGCGCCATAGGCACGGACGACTGGAGCGGTATTGCCGCGGTGGAAAACGGGCGCGTGTACAAGATGCCCCTTGGAATGTACCGCAGCTACACCCCCGGCGCGGACACCCCGATTACCCTGCTGTGGCTTGCAAAGACCGTCTACCCCGAACTGTTCGGCGACATTGACGTTGCCGCCGAAGCCAAGGCGTACTATCTGGAGCTGTTCGGCATTGAACTGACAGACGAGCAGGTTATGTCCATCTTCGCGCCCGTGTCCGACGCCGCGAACGGCTTTTAACTGGAGGCGCTATGGGACTGAACGACACGCCTTCGGGCGAAAGACTGCACATAGGCTTCTTCGGCCGCCGCAACGCCGGTAAGTCCAGCCTTGTCAACGCCGTGACCGGACAAAGCCTTGCGATAGTGTCCGACACCAAGGGCACGACCACCGACCCCGTGTTCAAATCCATGGAGCTTCTGCCCCTTGGCCCCGTGGTGATAATCGACACTCCGGGCTTTGACGACGAGGGCGAGCTTGGCGGACTTCGCGTTAAAAAAGCCAAGCAGGTGCTGAACAAAACCGATATTGCCGTACTTGTCGCCGACGCCTCCTTAGGGCTTTTTGACGTTGACAGAGAGCTTATTCGGCTCTTTATCGACAAGGGCATAAGCTACGTTGTCGTGATGAATAAGTCCGACCTTGCGCCCAATCATCCCGCTCCCGATAAAGATACGCTCTATTGCAGCGCACTCAAAGGCGAGGGCATATTCGAGCTGAAGGAGCGTTTGGCGCACCTTGTACCCGCGCAGGACGAAAGCAAGAGACTTGTGGGCGACCTTATAAAGGCGGGCGACACCGTGGTTTTAGTAATCCCGATTGACTCCGCCGCCCCCAAGGGCAGGCTGATACTCCCGCAGCAGCAGGTCATACGCGATGTGCTGGAGGCGGACGGCATAGCCGCCGCCGTCAAGGAGGACAGGCTGAAGGAGGCTCTTTCAGGGCTAAAGACCCCGCCCGCCATGGTGATAACCGACAGTCAGGCGTTCCGCCGCGTCTCCACGGACACCCCAAGCAGCATACCGCTGACCTCGTTCTCCATACTCATGGCGCGTTACAAGGGTACGTTGGAGCAATCCGTCAAGGGCGCTGCCGCAATCGACAGGCTGAAGGACGGCGACACCGTGTTGATTAGCGAGGGCTGCACCCACCATCGTCAATGCGGCGACATAGGCACGGTCAAGATTCCGCGCTGGCTTGCCGCGCATTGCGGCTGCAAGCTCAATATCGAGACTACGAGCGGCACAGAGTTCCCCGACGACCTCTCCAAGTACGCCGTGATACTGCATTGCGGCGGCTGTATGCTGAACGAAAGGGAGATGCGCTGTCGCTATAAATGCGCCATGGATCAGGGCGTGCCAATGACCAACTACGGCGTAGTGATAGCCCACATGAATGGAATACTGAAGCGTTCCCTCTCCCTCTTTCCCGACCTTGCGGCGCTGCTGTAACAAGCGATAATGCGACAATCATAGAAGGGCTGCCGATTTAATTCGACAGCCCCTTTCATTTCTTGGACGGCGGGTTTTTGGGCTTGATAAGAGCGCTTGGTTCTGGTACAATGTAGGCGGCGCGAAAATGACCCACGGCAACGATGCTTTTGAAGATGACCTGATCAAAAGCGCAGACGCCGATTTTTAGCGCTAACTTCATTTTGTGAGGTAATGACCTTGAATGTTCTTGTAGCCCTGCCTCTTGATGAGGCGCAAAAAAGCAAGCTCACAGGCGCGGTTCCTCAGTACGCGTACACCTTCCGTCACCCAAACGGGGTGTCCGCAGAGGACGCGGCCCAAGCCGACATCATTATCGGCAACATCAACAGCGACCTGCTGCCGCACTGCAAACGCTTAAAGTGGTATCAGCTTCGCACCGACGGTGTAGATCGGGTGCTGCTGTCGGGTAAGTTTCCAAGCGGCGTACTCCTGACCAACGCGGGCGGCGCCTATGACATCGCTCAGTCGGAGTTCATGCTCTCCATCCTGCTTGCCGTGATGAAGAAGCTCCCAAGGTATGCCGACAATCAGCGCGAAAGGCTATGGCATGACGAAGGCAACGAGCGCATGGTATTCGGCTCAAGGATAGTGCTTGTCGGCATGGGCAGGATAGGCGGGACGCTTTCGTCCCTGCTTCGCGGCCTCGGCGCGTACACCGTAGGCGTGACAAAAAGCGGCAAAAGCGACAAAGTACGCTCCGACGAGCTATACGACATGAGCCATCTTGAGGAGCAGCTTTCGCTTGCCGACGCGGTGATACTGACCCTGCCCGCCACCCGTGAGACCTTTGGTATGTTTGACGAAGGACGCTTTGCCGCGATCAAACGCGGCGCGATTCTGGTCAACGCGGGCAGAGGCTCTTGTATCGTCACCGACGCGCTTGTAAACGCCCTAAGGGACGGCACCCTATCCGGCGCGGCGTTGGATGTGGTGGAGCCTGAACCCCTCCCCCCTGATCACCCCCTTTGGGGTATGGCCAACGTGTTCATAACTCCGCACGTCGCAGGGCATGACTTCCTCCCGCAGGTACTCAACTACATGGTTGACATCTCCGCCTCCAACCTCAAACGCTACGCCTTGGGGCTTGAGCTGAAGAACCTGATAGACGTGCAAAGAGGCTACTAAACTCAACAACCCCATAATACAAAAGGGACTGCGGTAAACCCCGCAGTCCCTTACTTTTTAGCCTTAATGCTATGCCTTTGCCGCTATGCGGTATATGGACTCGCACTCCCCGCGTCCCAACGGCACGAACTGACCTATCTTGCCGGAGCGCTCATAGAACAGGTTCTCAACGAGCGTAGGAATATCCTCCTCCTTGGCTCCGAGTTCGCCAAACGAGGTGGGCATACCGAGCGAACGCAGGAACGCCGTGAAGCGTTTCACGCCCTCCTTGGCAACAGACAGCCTGTCCTCTGAAGTCTCGCAGCCCCAAACGCGCACCGCAAGCTTATAGAAGCGATCCACGTCATGCTCCAGCACAAAGTGCATCCAAGCGGGGAATATCACCGCAAGACCCGCGCCGTGCGCGCAGTCGTACAGGGCGGAAAGCTCATGCTCAATCTCATGGCTGCTCCAGTCCTGCGCCCTGCCAACGCCGACTATGTCGCTGTGAGCAAGGCTGCCCGTCCACATGATGTTGGCGCGAGCCTGATAGTCCTTTGGGTTCCTCATCACCTTGGGCGCTTCGTTCACAAGCGTCAAAAGCAGCGCCTCACATAGCCTGTCACTCGTTTCGACGTCGGGGGTATTGGTAAAATAGCGCTCAAGCACATGCGCCATTATGTCCGTGACGCCGCACGCCGTCTGATACGGGGGAAGCGTCTCGGTAAGCTCAGGGTCGAGTATCGCAAAGCGAGGGCGCAAAAGCTCGCTGCCGCCCGGGCGCTTGTGCATACCGTTCTCGTTTGTAATGACGCAGCCGTCCGAGCCTTCACTGCCCGCCGCCGCGATGGTGAGAATCACGCCCACGGGCAGGGCGCTTTGCATAGTCGCCTTCCCGATGTGAAAGTCCCAGAAATCTCCGTCATAGGGGACGCCGCCCGCTATCGCCTTCGCGGTGTCTATGACGCTGCCGCCTCCCACCGCAAGCACGAAGTCCACGCCGTTCTCACGGCAAATGTCTATGCCCTTGTACACAAGTCCGCTGCGGGGATTCGGCTTGACGCCGCCCAGCTCGAACAGCGGAAGCTCGGCTTCCTTCAGCGCGGCTCTGACCTTGTTCAACAGGCCGCTGCGCTCCGCGCTTGCGCCGCCGTAGACCATTAGGATGCGATTAGCCCCAAAGCGCGAAGCAAACTTCCCGATTTCGGTTTCGCGTCCCTTGCCGAATATGAAACGGGTCGGTGAGTAAAATTCGAAATTATCCATTATTGCCTCCTGATATAGATCCGGCATTATCGCCGGTCTTGCAGTGTATGATCTCCATGTCCTTGGCAGTAATATCAAGGTGGGCCGTCATCTCCTGTACGGCGCGCTGTGAATCCCGCTTTTTATAGCAGTCGAGGATCGCCGCGTGCGGGCCTATGGCGTTCTGATATACATGCTTGTTGGTGAAGGAGTCGCTGCGATAGACCCTGAAGCATTCAAGCAGCTGATCACTTATATTTATCAGAAGCTGGTTGTTCGTAAACTCCGCTATTCTGCGATGGAAAAGCTCATCAAGCATAATCATGCGGACAAGATCCTGATTGAGGGTAGCCGAGACGAAGGCTGTATGGATTTCCTCCAATTCATGAATCTGCTCCTCGTTTGCGCGTTCAACGGAAAGGCGTACCGACAGGGTCTCTATGGCAAGCCTTACCTCCATAAAATCGTAGAACTTCGCGTCGTCTACGTCGTACCAGCTGCGTTCGACGTGTTTTGCCAAGTAGTCGGCTACGAAAGCGCCTTTTCCGGGACGCAGCTCAACAAAGCCCAAGGCCTTCAGCACGCTGAATGCTTCCCTTACGCTCGTCCTGCTCACCTTCATCATGGCGCAAAGCTCCGACTCCGTCGGCAGCTTCTGCCCCGGTGCGTACTGTCCCGAATCTATCATCTCACGAATACGATCCGCTACCGCGTCCGCAACCGATATCCTTTGAATCTCTTTCATAACCTACTCTCCCATTCCGTTGATTGCTTTATCCTTCGGCTCGCACTCCCTTCAGCAGTTGACCTGCTCCCCTCAGCACATAGCCGTATTCCGATCCCGCCGACACAAACTGCGCCCCGCGCCGCTTCCACGCAAGCACGGTATCAGGCCCGCACGCCCCAAGCGACACGCCCACAGGCACGCCGTGTTCGCGGCATTTGCCGATAGTTCTGTCTATCAGCGAAGCGACCTCGGGCGCGTTTGTCTGCCCAAGCAGCTTCACCGAGCCTGACAAATCGCATGGCCCCAGTATCACGCCGTCCAGTCCGTCAAGCTCCAGTATCTCGTCTATATGGTTGACAGCGTCGAAATGCTCAATTTGCAGCAGGCGGCAAAGGCCGTTCTTGGCCTGTTCCATGTATTCGTCCAAGGGAACGCTTCCGTAGCCCTGCGCCCTTATTGGCCCGAAGCAGCGCAGTCCGTCGGGCGGATAAATACAGGCGTCAAGGGCTTTTTTCGCTTCCTCCACAGAACGTATCATTGGAAAGATTATGCCGTCAGGCCCCTGTTCCAAGACGCGTTTTGCGAGATAAGGCTCGTTCCAAGGCACCCTGACCAACGCGGGACAGCCCGCTGCCCGAGCCGCGATTAGGTGCATTTGAAGGCCTGTATAGTCGATTGCGGTATGTTCGGTGTCTATCCAAAGGTAGTCGAAGCCACAGCCGCCCAACAGTTCGGTCAACGTCGGGTCACAAGCGTTTATGTGAGTGCCGAATTGAAACTCTCCCGAGCAAAGACGGCGTTTGAATTTATCGTTCATGGATACAGTTGTCCTTTCACGTTATGTTCATCCCGTCTTTTTCGTTATGTATAATAACAGCTTCGACGGGGTTTGTAAAGTCGGATTTTCATGCACAGCCTACTGTAATCAGTATGCAGCCGAAGGTGCGCTGTTCGCCTGTGGATATCGCAAGAGCCACGGCATTCGGCGCCATCGCCGCCGAGTAAAACTCAAAGCGGTCAAGGGTTTTTATGGGTATGCCGCAAAGCTCACCGCGAAACTCCTCCACGCACTCCGCTTTGCTGCCATCCGTGGGTATCATCATCTCCGCGCTTTCGATGTTGATTGCGCTGTGCAGGGTACTCAGCACCTCACATGAGGTTGGAATACCCCTTTTCAAGCCAAGATATATCTTCTTTGCGTCTCCGCTCTTTTCGCGAAGCGGATAGTTAGCGTCAACTATCAGAATCTTACTGCCGTGGCCGAGATAGGCCAAGACCTCGTTAATTTCGGGATTTATGCATTCGCCCTTAAGCATAGCTTTTGCCTCTTTTCTTTTTTCGCGCCGATATTTCTATGCGCCTTGCTTTTCCTCGTCGCGGAGCTTGCCGAGCGCCCCCGCAGGATGCCGCTTCACATACCACTCAGGCGTAATATCCTTCTTCGCCTGCAAGACCACGCTGAGCGCCTGAAGCATGAGCGTCTCAACGATTATGGACATCCTTGGCGCACGGTTCAGCGGGCCGCCCTCCTCAGGCACTCCCGCTGTAAGGCAGACGTCACTGTGCTTTGCCAGCCATGATTCGGGCTTGGCCGTTATGCCTATGACCTTGCAGCCGTTGTTTATCACGGCGGAAACGGTGGACTTCATCTCGGCGGTTTCGCCGCTGTTGGAGATAAATATCACCACATCGCCTTCCATAAGCTGACCGCAGGAGCCGTGAACCGCCTCTGTGCCGTGGAGAAAATAGCACGGAGTCCCCGTAGAGGAGAACAGGGACGCCGCATAACCGGCTATGTGCGCGGGCTTGCCTATACCCGACACATGCAGTCTCCCGCCGTTCGCTTCGCAAGATGATATCAGCTCCGCGGCCAAGCTAAGCCGCTCGTAGTCAATATCGTATACAAACTCAGCCGTTTCACTGCGGGCAACGTCGGTAAAATGTTCTAATGCCTCTCTCGCGTCAATCATGAAAAGCTCCGTTTCCCGCGGCTCTTTAGCATACCGTTGACCTTGTCAAGCGTGGGCAGCGAGGGCATTGCGCCCATAGCGGATACCGTGAGCGCGGCGCAGTGGTTCGCGAACTCAAGCACCTCCTCCCAAGGTCTGCCGCAGCATACCGCATAGCAGAACGCGCCGACAAAGGAGTCGCCCGCCGCGGTCGGGTCCACAGCGCTTATGTTTGTGGCGCAGGGGCTGTGTATGCACCCGTCGTCGTTAAGGAGCAGCGCGCCCGCCGAACCCAAGGTGATGAGGACATTCTTCACGCCCTTTCTCCTAAGCTGCATGGCAGCGCATTTTGCGTTGGTAAGATCGACCTTGCCGTCCACCCTTATGGCTATCCCCGTCAGATCCTCCGCTTCAGTCTCATTGGGCGAGATGAAGCTCAAATGCGACAGAAGGCTGTCGGACAGGGGCGCGTAGGGCGCGGAGTTGAGCATGACGGGAACGCCCTTCTTGTAGGCGTACTCCGCGATAAGCTCGTTTATCTGCATGGGTATTTCAAGCTGCAGCGCGACCATGTCGAAGCTTGCGACCTTGTCCTCAAGCTCCTTCAGCTCCTCGGGGCGTATGGACATATTCGCGCCCGAATTGACTATGATACGGTTCTGCGTGGAGCCGTCGGGCTGCACCTCAAGTATAATGACCGAGCAGGCCGAAGGCTCATGCTCATCAAAATGTATCATGGAGCAATCTATGCCCGCTTCGCGGCAGGCCGCGATAAGCTCGGAGCCGTTGCTGTCGTGTCCAAGCTTGCCGAACATGGCAACATCCGCACCAAGGCGGCTCATCTGCACGGCTTGATTGGCGCCCTTGCCGCCCGGAGCCTTGCAAAAGCCCTTGCCAAGAACGGTCTGTCCGGGGCGCGGGAACACCGCTGTGGTCATTATCTGATCCATTACAAGGCTGCCTACGACCAAGATTTTGGGTCTGTTTTCCATGATTGCCCTCCAAATTAATTCGAGTTAGTTTATTTTTCGCCGCCTTCAACGCCCGTGTCCTCGTTCGAAGCAGGCGTCAAGGGCGGCAGTGACGCTATACGGTTTGAATCTGACGGATGAACTTGGCGAGGCTCTCGTTCTTCGGGTTGTTGAAGAACTCCTCAGGGTCGGCCGTCTCAAGGAATTGTCCGTTCTCAAGGAAGGATATCCTGTGAGCGGCTTCCTTTGCAAAGCCCATCTCATGGGTAACGACTATCATGCTGCGATGCTCGTCGGCAAGCTCCTTCATGATGTCTATGACCTCGCCCACCATCTCGGGGTCAAGCGCGCTCGTCGGCTCGTCGAACAGTATCATGTCCGGGAACATATTCAACGCACGGGCTATCGCGACACGCTGCTGCTGACCGCCTGAAAGCTGTCCGGGCTTTACGTTGATTTTATCACTCAGACCGACCTTTGCCAAGAACATCTTGCCCGATTCCTCGGCTTCCTTCTTGTCCTTATGCAGGGACTGAATCGGCCCGAACGTGACGTTTTGCAATGCCGTCATGTGCGGGAAAAGGTTGAAGTTCTGAAAAACCATGGCTATGCGCTTGCGCACATCGGTGGCGGTATGCTTGGTGACCGGCTCGCCTTCGACCAAGATGGATCCGCTGTCTATCTTCTCAAGGTAGTTGATGCAGCGAATGAGGGTACTCTTGCCCGCGCCGCTTCTGCCGCAGATGACGTGAGTCTCGCCCTGAATGAAATCAAAGTTGAAGTGATCCAAGACCACGGTCTTGCCGTTATTGAAGGACTTGCAGACGTCCCTAAACTCTACGAGGGTCTTTCCTGTCTGTTCCATGATGAGTAATTCCTTTCCTAATCTATTGAAGATTCCGCTAAATGGATGCTCTTGAGCGCATACCGACTCTGTTGAGGCTGTTCGTGTGGTCGAGCCTCTTTTCAACGCGGTGCGCAATGAACTCGATTATTGAACACAGCACATAGTAGAATGCACCTATCAACAGGTATCCAAGTATCGGGTTGAACGTCTGTGCCATTAGCTGCCTGCCAAGCCACATGATATCCTGAACGCTGACGATGTAGACAAGGGTGGTGTCCTTGACCACAAGTATGTACTGTCCGCACAGCGTCGGAATCATCTGCTTGAAGGTTTGCGGGAGATATATCTTGAACATAATCTGCCAGTAATTAAGACCCAGCGACTGACCCGCCATCATCTGCCCCTTGGGGACAGATTCGAAGCAGCCTCTTATAATCTCGCCGACGTAGGCCGAGTGATAGAGCGTAAGGCTTATCCACGCGGTGACGAAGGCGGAGCCGAAATCGGCGTTGTAATACAAGAGCTTCAAAACGACCAGCGCAGGTATGCCGCGCATGATGATGTTGTAGACGTCAAGCGTCTGCTTGATGATGATGGTCTTCTTGAACATCAGCATACCAAGAAGAAGTCCGATGATGAATGTGCTTATTATGCACAGGGGGACAAGCTCGAAGGTAATCCAAACACCCGGGAGCATATACTTTATCATACTTCCTATCGACATATCACACTCACCTCGCTACCAAACTTTTCTTTTCGACAAACTTGCCAAGCTGAGTAATGAGCAGGAATATAGCGACGTAGATCGCGGCTACGATCCATATCGACACGCTGCTCAGGTACTTATCATAGAACATACTGCCCGCTCTTGTGATATCGACTATCATAATAAGCGAGAATAGCGACGTATCCTTGACCATGATCGAGGCCTGACCGGTGAGCATGGGTACGGAATTCCTTATCGCAAGCGGGAACACAATGCGTGTTACGACACTAAAACGTGAAAGGCCGAGGCTGTATGCCGCTTCAATCTCGCCCGCGGGCAGGTTCTTGACGGCTCCTCTTAATATCTCGGCGACAAACGCTCCCTCGTTCAGAGTTATGGCAAGTATTCCGCAGACGAGCGCGGGCATTGAGACACCCATGAGAGGAAGTCCGTAAAAGCAGAAGAACATGATGACCAACAGCGGCGTGTTGCGAAAGATCGAGGTGTAAACACGCATGACGCCCGACAAAATCCTACTGCCGAGAGAACTGAGTATTGAAACGATGGAACCCCACACTATCGAAGTGAAGATTGAAATGGCCGAGGCAAGCAGCGTAATCTTCAGACCTTCGAGCAGAGAAGGCAGCCATTGCTGGAATTGAACATAATTCATAGCGTACTCCTTTGAGACTCGGGATGGTTATAAAAATTCTGCGGCTGATTCCTTGGCCCGTGAAATCAACCGCAGAATTACTGCTTAAGCGATAATGCCGCAATTGAGCGTTTTACTGCTCATTTACGCGCCGTACTCGTCCATCAGAGGTACCCAGTCGCAATCGAAGTACTTGTTGTACAGTTCGTTGTAGGTGCCGTTGAGCTTGCAAACCTTGAGGTAGGTGTTGAAAGCGTCGCGCAGGGTGTAGGACTTCATATCGAGATCGAGAGCGAACGCTACGGTATCGGTATCGAGGTACTGAGGAAGGTAGGTAACAGAGCTGTCGCCCTTCATCAGCATGTACGCCTGATTGGTGTCGGTGAGGTAAACGTCCGCACGACCTGCCTTCAGAGCCGCGATAGCATCGCTGGTGGAGGACAGAGCGCTTACTGTGGCGTTCGGGAACCTCTCGTAGGCCATATCCTCATAGATGGAGCCTGCGGGGGCGGTAATGGTGACGGACGCGTCATTCAGCTGATCTACATTGGTATAGGGGCTGTCAGACAAAACGACCGCTACGCAGCTTGCATATCCCACGGCGTCGGTGAACAGCACTGTGGCTGAACGGGCGGCGGTACGGGAGATGTTGGAGCTGATGATGTTGGCCTTGCCGGTCTGTACGGCGGGGATAAGCTCGGAGAACTCAAGGGGCATCCACTCGACCGCAACGCCGATCGATGCTGCAAAGCCCGAAATGAGTTCAACCGCGAAGCCCGTGTAATTGCCGGTAGCCGGGTCGGTGTAACCCCACGGCTCGTCGCCAATCTCGAAAGCTGCTACCAGCTTGCCGGACGACATGACCTGTGAGAGTGTGTCTTCCTCCGAAGAGGAGTTGGCGCTTTGGGTCGCACATCCTGTAAGGCAAAGTGCCAGCAGGACAAATGCAAGTACCAGAGAGATGTGTTTCTTCATGATTCCGCTCCTTTTTTCTTTTGTTTGCTCAACCTTTCGATTCACAGCGCTTTATTGGGGTGCTTTACCGTCGCGGCTTGACCTGCCGCCGCTAAGCCCGCTGCCCTTATCGCGGTGAACGAAATTAGATTCCGTTTGGGGTTCCTTGGTTTTCGAGGATCGTTCCTTTGATTCTTGGGTCGCCTGTCTTTTTTCTTTCTTTGCCTTTCGAGGGTCGGGGCCGACATGACATATTATGGAGGTTCAGCTCGTCGGTCCCTTCCCGCGAAAAGGCGAGGGTCATGGTGTTAGGGTCGCCTGTGTTTATCGTTTCTATTTCTTCAGGTCAAGAGAAGCCACGAAGGCGGAAATGCGGGCCAAGCCTTCTTTGATCTTCTCTTCGCTTGTCGCGTAGGATAGGCGAATGTGTCCTTCCCCTTCAGGGCCGAACGCCGTGCCGGGGGCGACGACAACGTGATACTCGTTGAGCAGCTTCTCCGTGAACTCGATGGAGCTCATGCCCGTTCTCTCTATATTGATATAGACGTAGAACGCCCCCTTGGGCTTTACATAGCTCAGACCGTCTATTTTGTCAAGCAGACCGCAGATGAGGTCTCTGCGCTCAAGATAGCGTCCGCGCATATACTCTACATCCGCATCGCCATGCTCTATGGCCTCGATAGCTCCGTATTGCAGGGCCGTGTTGCTGCACGAGGCGTTGTTCTCATGGAACTGCCTGAGTGCAAGCGCCATCTCCTTTGTGGCTATGGCGTAGCCGAGTCTCCAGCCCGTCATCGCGTAGGACTTGGAAAAGCCTCCGCAGTAGATGAGGCTCTCATCCATCTCCATCACGTCAAGTATGCTCGTGTACTTCTCGTAGACTATCTCAAAGTAGGTCTCGTCGCTGATAATGGCAATCCTATGCCGCCTTGCGACGTCAACTATTGCTTCAAGGGTCTTGCGGCTGAGTACCGTACCCGTCGGGTTGCAGGGAGAGTTTATCAGTATCGCCTTGACCTTGGGGGTGATTGCCGCTTCAAGCGCTTCGGGGTCAAGCTCATAGCCGTTTTCCTCAAGGGTGCGCACCTGAATCAGGTCAACGTGCATTATCTGGCACTGAGGAATGTAGGATATGTAGCAGGGTGCAGGCACTATCACGGCGTCGCCGGGATCAAAGAGCATCATCATCGCAAGCAGGTTCGCTTCCTGCGTTCCGCTGGTGACTACTACGTTCTCCCAGGTGAAATGCTGCTTTGGAAACAGCTTGTTGTACTTTTCGGCTATCGCGGCGCGCAGCTCGGGTATGCCGGGGTTGGGTGCATAATGCGTATAGCCCTCACGCAGCTTTTGTGCGGCGACTTCGATGATGTGCTGCGGGGTCGTGAAGTCCGGTTCGCCTATGGCGAAGGAGATGCTGTCCGCAAACTTAGACGCATATTCCGAATAGAATCTGGTCTTGGAGCCTTCGATTACACGCGCTACGCTCGAAACGTAAGGGTTGTCCTTGATGTTCATCTCGCTTTAATGCCTCCTTAGTTAAGCTGTGCCGCTATTCTTGCGGGCCTGTGGCCGGTTCGTTGATTTACAGTTTGCCAAGCTCCTTGAGGATGCCAAGGGTGACTTCCATCTCGGCGTCGGTCGGAGGCGCCAGCGGCAGACGTGCGTTGCCAAGCTTGATGCCGGAAACGGCTTCGATGGCGGGACGCAGAATGGAGTTCGGAAGTATTCTTCCGTTCTGACCGGTGGACTTGCAGAAGCGATACATGGGTACGAATACAGCCTTAGCCCTCTCGTTGTCGCCCTTTTCGAAGGCTTCGAAGATCTCGCGGATTTCATGGCCGAAGATGTGTGCGCCGCCGGATACAAGACCCTGTGCGCCCTGAATGATGGTCGGAAGAAGCATTACGTCATCGCCGTTGTAGATGGCAAAGTCGGGGTCAACAGACCTTGCCGCCAATATGTAGTCGGTGACCTGAGTGGGGTTAACGCCCGCCTCGTCCTTGACAGCTACGATGTTCTTGATGCCGGCAAGACGGTGTACTGTCTCAGGCTCAAGGTTGATACCTACGAAGATGGGGATGTTGTAAAGCATTATGTCGATATTGACGCTCTCCGCCAGATTCTTGTAATGCAGGTACAGACCCTCCTGGGTGGGCTTGTTGTAGAACGGGCAGACAACGAGTGCAAGCTCAATACCGAGATTCTCGGCCGCCTTTGTAAGGGCGATCGTCTCCTTGGTGGATGCGCAGCCGGTTCCCGCGATGACGGGCTTGCGGCCTGCGGCGGCCTTGACCGCGGTTTCCATCAGCTTGACCCTCTCGTTAAAGGTCAAAAGCGACGCTTCGCCGGTAGTTCCGGTTACTATGAAGGAATCACACAGATCGTTCTTGATAAGATACTCGATAAGCTCGGCGTATCTCTCATAGTCAACTTCCTCATTGGCCTTGTAAGGGGTGATGAGGGGCAGCAGAATCTTTCCGTACTTCTCCGTAAAAGTCATGGGTCGAATTTCTCCTTTTCATACTTTACTGTAATGATTTGTCGGCTTGATTTTGGTCACCCTGCCGACCTTGTTGCTGTCTGACGTCTTATTGTATGACATCGTACAATCATTATAGTTTCACCCTCGTGTTATGTCAAGTCCTTTTTTCAAACTTTTATGTCCAAGTAAAAACTTTTTTTCGAATCCTTTGCGCGCTCCTTACGCCTCCTGCTCGGCGAACTGTGTGGATTCGCGCATGATAAGACGGTTCTCAAGCAGTATGCGTTTGGCGCGATGATCCGGATTGGCCAGCTTATCGCAGAGCATACCCACGACCTCGACCGACATCTGTGTAATATCCTGATGAACCGTGGTGAGCGCGGGTGTGATAAGGCGCGACGCGGGAATGTCGTCGTAGCCCGTCACCCAAACATCCTCCGGCACACGGTATCCGCGCTTTTGCAGTACCTTGATTGCGCCTATCGCAAGTTTGTCGTTGGAGGCGATAAGTACGTCGAAGTCCACACCGTTGGTGTCGATGTATTCGGACATGACTATCTCGGAATTGGTCAGCTCATGGGTACGCATACGCCTGTCCACCAATATCTTGTAGCTGCTCTCCGAAATTCCGTTGTCGATGAAGCCCAGCCGCAGCCCGTCTTGCCTGTCCTTGACATTCTGAACGTCGGTGGTGGTCGAAAGGCACAGGTAGCTCTTGCGTCCGTTCTTGTGCAGCATACGCACAAGCTGACGCATACTGTCCGTGTTTACAAAGTCAACCGAGCTGTAACCCTCGCGGTAGCGGTCGGCCAGAACGAAGGGTATGCCTTCCTTCTCAAGCTTGGTCATAAGCTCATCATCGTTGTTGCCGCCTACGAACACAACGCCCGCAGAGTGCATTCCGATGATGCTTTCAACGATGTCGGCCTTGATGTTCTTATTATAATTTGTTGCGAACACACAGGAGGTGAAGCCCTTCTCATCGAAGTAGTTCACCAGCTCCGCCGCGCAGGTGGAGTAGAACTCGCTCCCCACGTCGGGAACGATTATCGCGATGATGGGATTAGCTTCGCCCTCATCCTCGCCGCTCGGCCGATAGTTGAGCGTCTTTGCCGCTTCTGCGACCTTGGCCTTTGTAGCGTCCGAAATCGTAGCCGTCTTGTTAAAGACATGAGACACCGTGGACACGGACACTCCCGCCAAGCTTGCTATATCCTGCATCGTACTCTTCTTCGCCATATCCCCTCTTGCGCCTCCCATTGATTCATGAAATTATTATAGTACTGTCCGCGATAATTATCAATAGGAAAATGCAAATTCAAATAATATATTTTCATCAATATTTGTTTACAAACCGATTTAGACCGTATTTATCAACGAAAATGTCATTTCGCAATTTTCATGAAATGCTTTGAGGGGGCTTGACTTGCGCTTTGAAACGTGCTATTCTTGCGTTGAAATAAATCAAAACTATTTCATTGAATTTTCACAGACCCAAAACCCAAACCAAAATTCTTGTAGGAGGATCATTATGACTAAGACCAAGGGCGGCATCATGCCTGCCGCAATGACCATTTGGAATTCCGACGAAAGCTTCAATGTTCGCGGCATGGAGCGCTATCTGCGCTGGCTCATTGACAACGGCGCGAACAACATCTCCATCTGCGGCTCCACCGGTGAGAACATCACCATGACCATGGATGAGCAGAAGCAGATTATTGAAGTATGCAGCAAGTACATCGCGGGCGAAGTCCCCCTGTATTGCGGCACCGGCCGTTACTGCACCTCGCAGACCATCGAGCTGACCCAATTCGCGGCTGACTGCGGCGCGGACGGCGCCCTGATCATCCTGCCCATCTACCTCAAGCCGCATATGAGGGCTGTTTTCGAGCATTATCGCGCCATTCGCAAGGCTGTCAAGCCCGAATTCGATCTTATGGCATACAACAATCCCTGGTTCGCAGGTCAGGAATTCAACGCCCGTCAGGTTAAGACCCTGTACGAGGAGGGCATACTTGGCTCCATCAAGTCCGCTCATGGCGACCCGAACCACATCCATGACCTCAAGAACACCGTAGGCGGCGACCTCGTCATCATGTACGGCCACGACTACGACCCCATGGAAGCCTTCTTCGCAGGCGCGGACGGCTGGCTGTCCGGTCTGCCCGCCATCTTCCCCAACTACTCCCGCAAGCTGTTTGAGGCCTGTGCCGTCGAAAAGAACGTTGACAAGGGCCGTGAGCTGTGGGCGAAGATGCGTCCCTTCATCGATTACTTCTACACCTACACCACCGGCGATCCGCATTGGCAGGAGATTTTCAAGTATGTCCTCAAGCTTCAGGGCTTGGACTACGCGGGACTTCCGAGACTCCCCTTGGGCGATCTGCTTCCCGAAGAGAAGAAGAAGGTCGAAGCCATCATGGTCGAAATCGCAGACGTCATCTAAGCTATCCGTCCTTGTTCCTTCTCCTCTCTTGACCAAGGGCGTCCCTCCTGTTCGCTTGCCCCGGTACTGCGGGTGTGCGAGCGGATAACAGACTATCCGTGCCTTCGTCGCGCATTCATAGATTAACAGGCGAACGAACTATAAAGCCCGATTCGGTCGGTTGCCGAGTCGGGCTTTTGCTATGTTCCATATGGCTTTGCGGCTTACGGCGCGTCTTGGCGCCGCCCTACCTGCCGAAAGCGTCAAAGGCCGTGGGTTTGCCCGACCTTAGCATTGTTCTGCCCCTTGCCATGACAAGCTCGATGTTCAGTTCATCGTCCAAGAGCAGCAAATCCGCGTCCGCTCCCTCGGCAATTACGCCTTTTAGTCCCGCAAGTCCCAGCCTTGAAGCGGCGTTCTCGGTGAAAAAGCTCAAGGCCATGTCCATGCTCATCCCGCAGTCCTTGACAAGCCTCTTAAACTCGTCCTGCAAAATGGTGCTCGTGTCCCAGGTCAAGCCTATGCAGCGCCCTTGCTCGTCGAACTTGGGCAGACTGCCGAAGGCGTCGCTTGACATGGTGATATGCGAAGGCTCCGCGCCCATTTCCACGGCTTTTGCAAGCTTTTTCGCCGTGCCGCCGTCCTCGCCCGCGGAGAAATCGGCAAAGCCTCCCGCCTTTATCCAGCGAACAGCCTCACTGTACAGGTCATCGTTTCGCGCAACGTGAGTGGGCAGGAAGGTCTTAAGCGGAATATCGCTCTGCTTTGCCGCTCTGAACAGGTAGGACAGCATCGCCCGCCCGTCGCCCATGTGTATGGTGAGCAGCCCAGCCTTGCCCGAAAGCAGTCCGCCGCGCCGCGCATCACAGGCTATGCGCAGAAACTCATCAAAGCTCGGCTCCGAGCCGCGATGGTCGCTCAGGGCAAGCTTCGCGCCTATCACGGGATTGAGCAGAACTATATCGCGCTCAACGGAACCCGTGAGCGTCGGCGAGGGGCAGCCGTATGCGCCCGTGAGCATGTAACAGCTCAAGCCGTCATGCCTTAGGGCATTGGTCTTTGCAAGAAGATTCTCTATGCTCCTTGTCACCCCGTCCGTTCCCAGCAGCCCAAGAACGGTAGTGACGCCCGCCTTGGTAAAGTCCGTCAGCGTCGCTTCGGGTGTGCGGTTTTGGAAGCCCCCCTCCCCGCCCCCGCCCGTTATGTGCGTGTGCAGGTCGATGAAGCCCGGCGACGCGTACAGGCCGTTTGCGTTGATAAGCTCAACATCAGGGCTTTCGTCAAGCCCCTCGATGTGTTTTGCTATCCGAAGTATCCGCTCTCCGGCAATCAGTATGTCGCACACGCCCAAGTCATCGGGTGCGAACACCCTTGCGTTCCTTATCAAGGTTATCATAGCAGCCTCCAAGCTCTAATGCGGCTTTCCCGCCGCGTCTGTCATATTCTACCGCCAAAAGCGCCGCTTCGCAAGCCCCTCCGTCGTTTTCAGTAAGAATGAAGGATCTTGAAAGAAGCTTATGGGGAAAAGGGGGCGCTCCCCCGTGGGACAAGGGGCGGGGACGTGGGTGATTGCTGTGCCGGAGCGGGAAGGCGTGGGCGATTGCTGCACAGGGGGAGCGGGTCTTGACTTTGAAGCTTTCGGCAAGATCCTTCGACTTCGAAATAGGACGACAACGGGGGCGGGCTGGTGGAACATAATTGCATGACGGTGGAATTGTTGGACGTGTAAGGGGTTGTAGAGAATCGGGGGATCGCCATATGATATGGCGACGAACTCCGCGCAGAGCCGTGAAAAAGCCGCCCGGCAAAAGCGCTGCGGGCGGCAAATCAATTCTTGTTCTATTGTTGCAGCTCGACTGTCCAGCCGTGCTTATCGGCAACCTTGCCGAACTGCATACCGACTATCTCGTCATAGAATTGCTGTGCAAAGGAGCCTATGGCCCGATTGTTAATCACGACCTCCTCGCCCTTGTAGAGCAGGGAGCCGACAGGCGAGATGACAGCGGCCGTGCCGGTGCCAAAGGCTTCGGTCAGGCGTCCGTCGCGGCCTGCCTGCATGACCTCGTCAATATCGACCTTGCGTTCCTCAACGGTCAGTCCCATATCTCGGGCAAGCTCTATCACGGACTTTCTGGTGATGCCGGGGAGTATGCTTCCCGAAAGCTCAGGCGTCACAAGCTTGCCGTCTATGATGAACATGATGTTCATCGCGCCGACCTCCTCGATATACCTGCGCTCCACGCCGTCAAGCCACAGCACCTGAGCATAGCCGCTGCTGCTTGCCTCGTGACTTGCCTTCAGGCTCGCGGCGTAGTTGCCGCCCGTCTTGGCAACGCCAAGACCTCCCCTTACGGCTCTGACGTATTTGTCCTCAACATAGATGTCGACAGGGGTCAGCCCACCCTTGAAGTATGAGCCTACCGAGCAGCATATCACGAAGAACAAATACCTTGAGCTTGGGTGAACGCCTATCTCCTGACCCGTGCCTATCATGGTCGGCCTTAGGTACAGCGCGGTTCCTATGCGGCTTGGCGCCCATTCGCGCTCCATGTCGGCTATGGCTCTGTAAACCTGAAGCTGGTCCTCGACCGGAATTGTCGGCATACACAGCCTCTCGGCGGAGGCGTTAAGGCGCTTTGCGTTCTCATCGGGGCGGAACAGGCGCAGCTTGCCGTCAACACCCCTGTATGCCTTCATGCCCTCGAATATCTCCTGACCGTAATGCAGGGCGGTGGCGGCGGGATGCAGGGTTATGCCCTGAAACGGAACTATGCGCGGATCGTGCCAATTCTCGGCGGCGTCATAATCCATAAGGAACATATGATCGGTAAAGACCTTTCCAAACCCCAGCTTCGAATCATCTTCGGGCTTGGGCATAGGCAAGCGTGAGGTCTCAACGGAAATGTTCATTATATGTCACATCCCTTCCTGTGAGCTTGGCGTACTATCTCCGCGCCGCAGTCAAGCGCCTTGATGTTCAGATCCACCAACGACGCCTTCTTGCCCGTGAACATAAGCCTCAGCATCTCGTGTATTGTCTCAAGCTTCAACAGCTGCGTTTCCTCTATATAGGCGCCCAGCATAACCATATTGCTGACCTTGGCGTTGCCCAATTCCGCCGCAAGGTCGTTGCAGGGAACTAAGTGACATATAACGTCCTTGCGGTCGCAGGTCACCTCGACTATGGAGCTGTTGATGAACACCACTCCGCCGCTTACCACCATCGGCTCAAACTTGATGAGCGAGGGCTTGTTCATGACTATAAGCTCGGTGGGGTTGATGATAATTGGAGAAACTACCGGCGTGTCGGATACGACGACATGACAGTTCGCCGTGCCTCCGCGCATCTCCGGCCCGTAGCTTGGAAGCCACGACACGAACTTGTTCTCCTGCATACCCGCCTCGGCTAAGGTCTTGCCGATGGCCATTACGCCCTGACCGCCGAAGCCCGCGATGATAATCTCATGAGTTGCCATTACTTTGCTCCTCCTTCGGTGGTGATGTCCTTATACACGCCCAGCGGGAAGTAGGGTATCATGTTCTCCTTGAGCCAGTCAACGGCGCGCAGCGGCGTCAATCCCCAGTTGGTGGGGCAGGTTGAAAGCAGCTCGACTATGGTAAAGCCCGCGCCCTGCTGTTGGAGCGTGAACGCCTTTTTGATGGCGCGCTTTGCCTTGTTGACGTTTTGTACATCGGTTAAGGCGCAGCGCTCGGCATAGGCCACACCCTCTATGGTAGACAGCATTTCCACTATGCGAATGGGCTTGCCGCAGTGATCCGCATCCCTGCCGTAGGGCGAGGTTGTGGTCTTTTGGCCAACAAGCGTGGTGGGCGCCATCTGTCCGCCCGTCATACCGTATATGGCGTTGTTGATGAAGATAACGGTTATCTTCTCGCCGCGCATAGCCGCGTGAACGACCTCGCCCATGCCAATAGACGCAAGATCGCCGTCGCCCTGATAGGTGAACACGGGGTGATCGGGCAGTACGCGCTTGATTCCCGTTGCGACCGCGGGCGCTCTGCCGTGGGCGGCCTCCTGCATATCGCAGCGGAGATAGTCGTAAAGGAACACGGCGCAGCCTACGGGACATACGCCTATGGTAGTATCGATAATGCCCAACTCCTCCAAGACCTCCGCGACAAGGCGGTGGGCTATGCCGTGCGTGCAGCCCGGGCAGAAGTGGGTGGGCTTGGGGGTCAGACCTTCACTGCGCTTATATACTACTGTCATAATTACCTCCCCAAAGTTTTCAGTACGGTATCGACTATTTCCATGGGCTCGGGAACCATGCCGCCCGAACGTCCAAGGAAGCCCACGGGCTTGACGCCGTTGACCGCAAGGCGAACATCGTCGTGCATCTGCCCCATGGACAGCTCGACCGTAACCACGGCCTTGACGCTCTCCTGCTCCGCGACCTCATGCAGCTGCTTTTCCGGAAACGGCCAAAGCGTAATCGGGCGGAACAGCCCCGTTTTGATGCCCTTCTTCTCAAGGATGGCTTTGGCGGCCAACGCGATACGCGACGGGGTGCCGAACGCGACGAGTACAACCTCCGCGCCCTCCGTGTCCACGGTCGCATAGCGAACCTCATGCTCGCGCATCAGCTTATACTTGGCTTCAAGCCTGCGGTTATTCTCCTCGCACAGGGCGGGGTCGATGTAAAGGGAGTTGATTACATGGGTCTTGCCGCCCTTGGAACCCGTGCTTGCCCAATCCTTGGCGGGCAAATCCTCTGCGGGCTTGCGCTCATGCCACTCTATCGGCTCCATCATCTGACCTATCATGCCGTCAAGCAGCATCATAACCGGATTTCTGTACCTGTCAGCGATGTCGAAGGCGTCGCCCATAAGGTCTACCGTCTCCTGAATGTTGGCGGGCGCCAGTACAAGAGTTCTGTAATCGCCGTTGCCGCCGCCGCGTGTCGCCTGATAGTAGTCCGCCTGCGCGGGCTGTATCGTTCCAAGCCCGGGGCCGCCGCGCATGACATTGACTATGACCGCGGGCAGCTCCGCGCCCGCAAGATAGGTGATGCCCTCCTGCTTGAGGCTCACGCCGGGTGAGGATGAGGAGGTCATTACCCTTGCTCCGCAGCCCGCCGCGCCGTACACCATGTTGATGGCGGCAAGCTCGGACTCGGACTGCAGGAAGCAGCCGCCGACCTGTGGCAGGCGCATGGCCATGTATTCGGGGACCTCATTTTGAGGGGTGATGGGATAGCCGAAGAAGAAGCGGCAGCCCGCTTTTATCGCTGCTTCACCAATGGCTTCGTTGCCTTTCCAAAGTTCCATAACTGCTCCTTTCTAAAAGCGTTCTACCGTGATAACGGAGTCGGGGCACATCCTGGCGCAGCTTGCGCAGCCTATGCACAGAGACATGTCCGTTACGGCAGCGGGGTGATAACCCCTGCTGTTGGTGTGATGTGGATCCAGCGCGATGATCTTTTTGGGGCAGGCCATGGCGCATAGCTCGCATCCCTTGCAGTACTCCACCGCAAATGTTACTTTTGCCGTCATACTTCCTCCTTAATAAATAGTTGATGCCGTTATTCCCAGGGCTTCTTCATGTATATCCGAAGCGGAAACAGCTCACCGTCGATCCGCTTTGAAACCTCGTCATAAAGACCTTCGTATACCGTGTCGCACAAAAGCGGCAGAGAGCAAAGCCCACAAAGCTCGCTCGCAAGCTCGTGTCCCCTCACTACATCGTCCGCCGTTGTAAGACCGCAAAGATGAGTGTTGGAAACTATGTGCGTAAACTGAAGCTCCGTCATTCGCTCTATGTCCCTCAGGCTCTTGTACGCCTTTTCCGCCGTGTCGGTTTGGGGACGGTTGGCGTTGAATACGAATATGAGCGAATGCGGTTTGGCGTTGATGCGGGGAACATAGCGCTTTAGAACCCTTGCGCCCACGGGATCCCCGCCCACATCGAGTACGGAGCAAAGCCCCTCGTCGTCGAACACCCTGTTGATTTCCCCCGGCAAGGCGGGTATGTCCGCGTTGGCAAGGCGGGTTGGCGACAGTATCAGATGTACGTCGTTGTCCATGAAAAGCTCGGCCCGCTCACGGGAGCGGAAGTACGGATTGACTATGTCAAGATCCGCTACCGCGACCCTTCTTCCTGCCTCGCGCAGGAACAGGGCAAGGTTGACCGCAAATTCGGTCTTGCCCGTCCCGTAGTGTCCGCAGACGATTATTAGGTCCTCAAGCTCGGTCAGCTTCATCTGTTAACGTCCTCGATCCCGATTGGTTTTGATGGGGCGTCGGCTTTAGTCAGGCTCGCCGTCATAGCGCCGTCCCCTCAATGCTCCGCTGAACCACTCCACGCTTTATGCGCGAAATAATCAGTCTCGTCCTGTCTTTTTACAGCGTCACCAGCGGTCTTGACCCGCAAGGCGGCTGTGCTTTACAAGGTCTCAGTCATCCTCATACACAAGCGCCCGCTCCTCGCCGCGCAGTACGCTAAGCCCGCCCATGGCAAGCGCCCAAAGCTCATCCTCTCCGGGGACTATGGTAACCGGCGTAAGGAAGCTCACGCTGTCGGTAATCATGTCCGTCAATAGCTTGTCGTACGCAAGACCGCCCGTGATGATTATGGCGTCCGCACACCCTTTCAGCACCACCGCCATGGAGCCTATCTCCTTGGCTATCTGATACGCCATGGCGCTGTATATAAGCTTTGCATATTCATCGCCCGCCTTAATCCTTGCAACGACCTCTCTTGCGTCGTTCGTGCCAAGATAGCCGACAAGTCCCGCCCTGCCGTTCATCTCGCGCACCATTTCACTCTCGGTGAACTTGCCCGAATAGCAGAGCTTGACAAAGGCGCGAAGCGGAAGCGTTCCGCTGCGTTCCGGCGAAAAGGGCCCGCCGTCAAGCGCGTTGGAGACGTCCACCGCCCTGCCCAGCTTATGTGCGCCGACGCTGACGCCGCCGCCCAAGTGAGCCACGATTAGGTTCATGTCCTCATAGCGCCTGCCCTGCCTCTTGGCAAAAGCCTTGGCCACCGCCTTCTGATTGAGAGCGTGCCAAACGGGGTGATTCTCTATCAGGGGATAGCCCGAAACCCTTGCTATATCGTCGAATTCATCCACAACAACGGGGTCCGCTATGAACGCGGGCTTGCCTATCCTGTCCGCAAGCCGCTTGGCCACAAGTCCGCCCAGGTTGGCGGCGTGCTTGCCGTAGACGCCCGAACGCAGATCGGCGCATACGGCGTCGTTCACAAGCACGGTTCCGCTGCCCATGGCGCGTATAAACCCGCCCCTGCCTATTATAGCGTCGAAGTCCTCAAGGCTGTCGCCGTGGGACGCCAAGGCGTCCAATATGGGCTTTTCACGAAACTCTATCTGGTCGTATATCTCCCTGAAGGGCGCAAGCTGTTCCGCCGAAAAACGCAGAGTTACCGTGTATAACTCGGCCTCGTCCTCGTACACCGCGAACTTGGTGGAGGTCGAACCGAAGTTTAGTACAAGCTGTCTAAAGCTGCTCACTCTTTAAGCTTCCTTCCCGCCATAACCATGGCAAGCGCAATGGAATTGAGCTTAACGTCGTCCGCGTCCGCTCGCGAGGTGATGACCAAGGGGGCTTTCGCGCCGACAAGAGCGCTTGCGCTGCGCGCACCCGAAATGAAAATCAGGGTCTTATAGAGTATGTTCCCCGCTTCGATGTTAGGCATCAGGAGTATGTCCGCCCTGCCCGCAAGCGGGTTCATTATCCCCTTATGCACGGCGGCGTCCGTAAAGACGGCGTTGTCAAGTCCCAACGGCCCTACCACCCTACACCCCGTAAGCTTGCCTTCCTCGTTGCGCTTGACAAGCTCCACCGCGTCCAGGGTGCATTGCATCTTGGGGTTGACCTTCTCCATGGCGCAGATGCAGGCGGCTATGGGGTTCTCGACCCCGAACACCTTCGTAACCCTTTGGGTGTTCTCGATTATGGCCTGTTTTTGATCCACGTTCGGCAGCAGGTTCATCGCCCCGTCGCTCATGAACAGCAGTCTGTCGACATTGTCAAGCTCGAATATACCAACATGGTTTAACAGCGGCGCGTCGCGCAGACCGTAATCCTTGTTGAGGGCGGCGCGCAGAACGCTTGAGGTGTCCACAATACCCTTCATGACCACATGCGCCTTGCCTTGCGACGTCAGCGTGACGGCGCGGTTGCAGCAGGCCACCTTGTCGGGTTCGTCGATTATCGGAAAGCCCGTGACGTCTATGGCGTTATCGCGGGCAACACGCTTGATCTCGGCTTCATCGCCAATGAGCAGGGGATGCACAAGCTTGAGATCGGCGGCGGAACGCAGCGCCCTCAGCACATCGGGGTCCTGCGCCACCGCGACAGCAATCGTGAGGGTCTCGGCTTCTTGAGCCAGCTTTAGAATCTTTTCAAAGGAACCTTTCATACACTCTCCGTAAACAATTTTTTACATCTATATTCTAATTCAAAACCCCTCGCCTTTCAAGTATGCGAGGGGGTATAATCGATATATATTATTTGATATATGTATTTTAATATATTATCTGAATAAAGTCAAAACCGTATTCAGCATATCCATGCCCTTGGGGGTGAGCGCAAGATGGGTATCGGTCTCGCTCCACCACCCGCAGCTTTCAACCTCCGCGAAGGCTTTGGGGAAGGCTTGGGCTATGCTCACTCCAAATCGCGTTTCAAAATCAGCCTTGTTCATGCCCTCGACCTTGCGAAGCCCCAGCATGACGCACTCAAAGCTTTCCTCGGACGCGAACAGGGTTATCTCATCCTCGGTGGGCAGCTTGCCGCGCCTAAGCTTGCGAAGGTAGGCGTTTATGTCCTCCGTGTTCGCGCTCCTCTGCCACGCTCCGTCCTTGGGCATTGACGAATGAGCCGCGACTCCAAAGCCCCAATAGGGCTTGTTGTCCCAATAGACCAGGTTGTGGCGGCACTCATAGCCGGGCTTTGCGAAGTTGGACACCTCGTAGCGCGAATAGCCGCGCTCGGGCAGGTATGACAGGCCGTAATCCTGCATGTCATAGGTTTCGTCCTCGGTGGGAAGGGTGATCTCACACGCCCGCTCCATCCTGAAAAGGGGGGTTCCCTCCTCCAATATCAGCGCGTAGGAGGAAATATGCTCGGGGTCAAGGTCGCAGACCTTCCTTAGGGTGTCGGCGTACTGCTCCATAGTCTGGTTGGGCAGTCCGTGCATCACATCGACATTGATGTTTTCAAAGCCCGCCTCGCGTGCGTCCATAAAGCACTTTAGAAAGTCCGCGCAGCTGTGAGCGCGCCCCACGGTCTTAAGCAGCCCGTCGTCAGCGCTTTGCAGCCCTATGGATATGCGGTTAAAGCCCGCCTCCTTCAGCCTTATCAGCTCCGCAAGGTTTGCCGTCGCGGGGTTGCATTCAAGCGAAATCTCCGCGTCGTCGTCCATCTCGAAAGCGGCTCTGACGGCGTCAAGCATGGTGATAAGGTCCTCTGCCGGAAGTATCGACGGGGTACCGCCCCCGAAGAACACGGTCTGGCAGCGCTCCTTGGCTTTGAGCTTTTTTGTGCGAAGCTCGATTTCACGCGCCACAGCGCTTGCGTACTCCCCCGCGCTGTCGTCCTTTGGCACGGAGCAGAAGTCGCAGTAGAGGCATTTTCTCACACAGTATGGTATGTGTATATATACAGCGCTCATCCGTTAATCCTCAGCACGCTCATGAAGGCGTCGGAGGGAAGCGACACGGAGCCCATCTGCCTCATGCGCTTTTTGCCCTCCTTCTGCTTTTCGAGCAGCTTTTTCTTTCTTGTAATGTCGCCGCCGTAGCACTTGGCAAGCACGTCCTTGCGAACCGCCTTGACTGTCTCGCGGGCTATTATCTTGCCGCCTATCGCGGCCTGAACCGGTATCTCAAACTGCTGCCTTGGGATGACGTCCTTGAGCTTCTCGGTGACCGCCCTTGCCTTGGGGTAGGCTCTGTCCCTATGGACTATTGTCGAGAGGGCGTCGCACAGCTCGCCGTTCAAAAGGAAGTCAAGCTTGACCAAGTCGCTCTTTTCATAGCCCGAAAGCTCGTAGTCGAAGGAGCCATAGCCGCGTGTGCGGCTCTTGAGCTGGTCGAAGAAGTCATAGATAATCTCGTTCAGCGGAAGGGTATAGTGCAGGCTTACGCGAGTGGTGTCCAAATACTTCATGTCCACGAACACGCCGCGCTTCTCCACGCAAAGATCCATGATTGTGCCGACATACTCCTTGGGGGTGAGTACCACAGCCGAAACGACAGGCTCCTCCATGTAGTCTATCTCGGTCATGGGCGGCAGACCCGCGGGGTTGTCGATGGTGATTTCCTCGCCCGTAAGCATCTTGACCTTATATATGACCGAAGGCGCGGTCGTAATCAAGTCGATGTCGAATTCGCGTTCAAGCCGCTCGGAGATAATCTCCATGTGCAAAAGCCCCAAAAAGCCGCAGCGGAAGCCATAGCCCAGCGCGGCGGAAGTCTCCTGCTCGTAGGACAGCGAAGCGTCGTTGAGCTTGAGCTTGTCCAGAGCGTCTCTAAGGTCGTCGTAGTGTGCGCCGTCGGCGGGGTATATGCCGCAGAACACCATGGGATTGACCTGCTTGTAGCCGGGCAGCGGGTGCGGGGTGGGATTCTCGGCCGAGGTTAGGGTGTCGCCTACCTTGGTCTCCGCAACGCTCTTGATGGAGGCGGCGATGTAGCCGACCTCGCCCGCCGTAAGCTCGTTCGTGGGCTTTGCCGTGGGTGTGAACACGCCGACCTCGGTGACGTCAAACTCGCGGCCGGTGGCCATGGAGCGTATGCGCATACCCTCCTTGACCGTGCCGTCGAATACGCGAACATAGGACAGCGCGCCCTTGTAGTTGTCATAGAAGCAGTCGAATATCAGCGCCTTGAGCGGGGCGGAGGGGTCGCCTCCCGGGGGCGGCAGCTCCTTGACTATGCCGGAAAGCACCTGCTCGATGTTCACGCCGTTCTTGGCGGAGATGCGCGGCGCGTGCTCGGCGGGAAGGCCTATTTCGTCCTCTATCTCGTGCATAACGCGGTCGGGATCGGCGGAGATGAGGTCTATCTTGTTGATTACGGGCAGCACCTCAAGGCCGTGATCCACAGCCAAGTAGACGTTGGCAAGGGTTTGCGCCTCTATGCCCTGAGTGGCGTCCACGACCAACACAGCGCCCTCGCAGGCGGCCAAGGCGCGGCTGACCTCATAGGTGAAGTCAACGTGTCCCGGAGTGTCGATGAGGTTGAACATATAGACCTTGCCGTCGGTGTGCGTGTAGAACATACGCACGGCGGACGCCTTTATTGTTATGCCGCGCTCGCGCTCTATGTCCATGGAGTCCAAAAGCTGTTCCTCCATGTCGCGCTTTGAGACGGTGCAAGTAAGCTCCATCATCCTGTCGGCAAGCGTTGACTTACCGTGGTCGATGTGAGCGATAATGCAAAAATTGCGTATAAGGTTTCTGTCGTATGCCATAGCAGCTCCTACTCTTGTTGGGAATTAAATAATAATACCGCACAGCTTGCCAAAAAGCAAGAACTATGATACCATGCGGATATAATATAAGACGAGGTGATTGGTATGTATGAGAAGGTCGTTAAGGCGCTGAACGGCAGGCGCTTCCAATGTGATTTCGTGCAGACGCCCGAAGAGGCCAAGGCAAGGGCTTTGGAGATAATAGGCGGCAGGAGCTGCGGAATAGGCGGTTCGTCTACCGTAGACGAGCTTGGCTTGTATGACGCTTTGCGGGCGGCGGGCAACGAGGTGCATTGGCACTGGAAGGTTGAAAAGCCTGAGAAGAACGCCGAGCGCGGTTTGGCAAACTCCGCCGAGGTCTATCTGTGTTCTGCCAACGCCATATTGGAGGACGGCCGAATTATCAACATCGACGGCACGGGCAACCGCGTAGCCGCCACCATATACGGGCCTTCAACCGTAATAATGATAGCGGGAGTGAATAAGGTCTGCCCCGATTTTGACAGCGCGATGGAGCGCATCAAGCGCGACTGCTGCCCCGGCAACGCAAGGCGGCAGAGCTTCAAAACGCCATGCGCGTTCACGGGCGAGTGTACGGACTGCTGCTGTCCCGACAGAATGTGCAACGTCACCGCGATTATGGAGTACCCGACACGGCGGGTCAAGGCGTTCCACGTCATTCTCGTAAACGCCGCCATGGGAAAATAGCCGATAAAAGCGGCGTTCAGGTGCTGTATTCATAGGCCGCAGGAAGGGGTAATTGTCCCTCCTGCGGTCTGTTTAGTACATATATTGTTTTTCGTGACATTTGCGCTTCGTTCCGCTATAATATAGTTATGCGGGGTGCGGTCTTTGGCGGAGAGCCTTTTTCACAAAAGGAGTGCGCAGCCGATACCCAAGCGGCCCTTGGAGAGGGGCTTGATAAACTACTACGCTGTGTTATTGAGGAGATGGAACCCAAGCCGCCTCATAACGGCTTGGCTGTATGTGCTGCCATGTATATTATTGTCCCAATCTTTTTTGTCGTCATCATGCTTTACATTACCTTTGCGGATATATTCACCATCCTCTTTAGACTTACGGGTCTTACGGATGCGCGGGCAAGGTTTCAGGTAGTGTCCCTGCTGACCAATTCGGGCTTCACAACGCAGGAGAGTGAATCGGTACTGGAGACCAATATCCGCCGCAGTCTGGCCAAGATAATCATGATTTTCGGATACACGTTCACCGCAACGATAGTATCCGGCGTGGTCAGTATCCTGCTGTCCATGGGGAACTTTGAGCTGTATCAGTCGCTCATTTATCTGCTGTTTATTTTGGGGGGATTCGCCCTGTTCATAGTACTGAGGCAAAGAAGGTTCTTCGCGAATTGGCTTGATCGTCTCATCAACCGATTCTACTGCAAGCATATAGTCAAGGGGTTGACCAACCCCGTGATGCCTGTTGAGGAGTTCGGCGACGACATCATCGCCGACGTGTTCGTCAACAGCGTACCCGATGAGCTTACAAACGTGCAGCTTTCACAGAGCGATCTTCGCAGCCGCTATGAGCTGCTTGTACTGATGGTCAAGTCGCCCAAGGGCGATACCCGCCACGGCGACGCCGACACGGTGATAAGCAAGGACGACGTAGTCACGGTCATGGGGCGCAAGCAGAACATAGTGGACTGCTTCAACCGCAAGGAAGCGGAAAAGGAAGAAACCCCTCTCGCCGGTTAGGGGCAGGGGTAAAACGCGTGAAAATCCTGCCATACGGGGAAGCGGGCAGGCGAACTCAGTTCGCCCTTTCATTTTGGGCGTTTGCATGGGAAGCGATTCTTGACTGTTATGTTGGCGGCAAGATCCTTCGGCTACGCTCAGGATGACATGGAAATCACAGCAACTCTCAAACCAAGGAAACGAGCGAAGGGTATTGCGGCATCTTAATAACCAAAGAAACGGTAAATTAGTTTTACGATAAAGATGCGAGGCGGGTTCATCGCAAAAAGATAAACGTAGAAAGGAGACACGCAAATGCCTAAAACACGGGGCTTTGACAGATATACCGCTCTCTATGAACGACTGTCAAAGGACGATGATTTGCAGGGCGAATCCAACAGTATTTCCAACCAAAAGAAATACTTGGCGGACTATGCCCGCACAAACGGATTTATCAATATCAAGCATTATACCGATGACGGTTATACCGGGCGCAACTTCAATCGCCCCGGATTTCAGGCATTGCTAGCTGATGTTGAAGCCGGAAAAGTCGGTACGGTTATTGTAAAAGACATGAGCCGTTTCGGCAGAAATTATCTGCAAGTAGGCTTTTACACAGAAATGCTCTTTCCGCAAAAGCAGGTCAGATTTATTGCAATCAATAACAGCGTTGACAGCGACAGCCCCACAGACAATGACTTCACTCCGTTCTTAAACATTATGAACGAGTGGTATGCAAAGGACACCAGCAATAAAATCAAGTCAATCTTCTTGTCACGAATGAGCGAAGGAAAACGGTGCAGTGGCTCTATCCCCTATGGATATAACCGCTTGCCGGGAGATAAACAGATGCTTGTAGTTGACCCCATTGCTTCAAAGGTGGTAAAGCACATCTTTGAGCTGGCGGCGGCCGGCAACAATCCTCCCCAAATTGCCCGAATACTGACCGAAGAAAAAACACTTATCCCATCAGCTTATACCTTGCAGTATCACCCGGAGCAGTGCAATATGAAGGCTGAAATCGGCAACTGTGATTGGAACAGCAACACGGTGCGTGAGATGCTAAACAGGCAAGAATATCTCGGACATACTGTTCTGAGAAAGACCATTGCTACCAGCTTCAAAACAGACCAGCGCAGGTTTAGTACCGATGATGAAAAGCTGTTCTTTGAGAATACCCATGAAGCCATTATCACGCAAAAGCTATGGGACAACGCTCATAAGCGATTAAAGCACAGCACAAGGCAGCACTCTCACGAGGAACTGCTTGCAGACTGCCTTTTTGCCGGATATGTGTTCTGTGCTGACTGTGGAAGAAAACTGGCTTTTGAAACGCACTATTACAAGAACCGAGAACGCTATTACAACTTTAGATGCTCCAATTACACCAACAAGCGAAACAAATGCACGCAGCATTATGTTTCGGAAAACAACTTGCAACAGCTTGTGCTTCATCTGCTCCAGCGTATCACGGCAAGGATCATTGAGAATGAGGATGCCTTTTGTACCTTACTGAAAGAGAAATGGCAGCAGCAGAACGCCTCCGTTCCAAAGCAAAGTAAAATTGATTTGATTGAAGCACAAAGACGCTTTGACGAGCTTGACGCTCTTATCAGCGGTCTGTATGAGAACTATGTTTCGGGCATACTGCCGGAGCGACAGTACAAGTCCTTGATGATGAAATACGATGCCGAGCAGACGGAGCTTGAGAGTAAAATCAAACAGCTTCAGGAGGATTTGACGGAGGTCAAGGTTTCCACCATAGACGTCAAACGCTTCATCAAAACAATCAAAAAGTACAAGAATCCGCAGGAGCTTACCAGAGATATGGTTGTGGAGCTGATTGACAAGATTGTTGTTTATGAGCCTGTCGGTAAGAAGCCGAACAGGGAGCAGCGCATTGATATTTACTTCAACTTCATCGGTCAGCTTGAGCTTGCCTATACCGCCGAAGAAATCGCAAAGATAAAGAAATCGGCACAGCGTGAAGCCGATAAAAAACAGGCTGAAAAGGACAGGCGAGCCAAAGAGCGAAGCAAAGCATTCAGAGAAAGAGAAAAGGCTGAACGATGGGAAGCAAACGGCGGTCATAAGTTTGCAGAGCGTATTTGTGAGCATTGCGGTAAGCCCTATTATCCCAACAGCAGCAAGCAAAGGTATTGCTCCAAGGAATGCACCCATACAGCACAGCAGGAAGCCAAAAAGAAAGACCGAATTGCCGAAAAAGGCACCCACACTTTTTTGCAGAAGGGATGTAAAATCTGCGGTAAGAAATTCTGGCCGAGCAACGGTCGGGAGGTTCTTTGCTCCAAAGAATGTAAGGCAGAAAACCGCCGAAGAAAACAGCTTGATTACTACCATTCAAAACAAGAAAAGGAGAACTCACAATGGAACGATTCATCACAGACCAAAAAACAGGCATCGACTACGAGCTTGTCGGAGACTACTACCTCCCTTGCCTCAAAGCCCCATACAGCCCGGCAGTCGGAAGGTTCGGCAAGCTGCGACATCGCTATCTGAAAGAGAACAAGCGTGTTCTTTACTATCAGCTTCTCACAAGTGACAAGCTCGGTTATCACCTTGAGGAAATCGACAATTCAGCAACGGATATGTTCGATTTACTTGTAAAGCAGATGGCTGAAAAAGATGGCGTAACCGAAAAGCTGAAAGCCGATAACCAAATGAAATGGGTCGGCTTGATGAACAACATCCGATCCGCTGCGGAGGAAATAGTGCTGAATGATTTAATCTATGCGTAGGAGGCAAGGCAACGCACAAGGTACACAGAAGTCTCTAAGCATTAAAATCTAAATAAAAACTGCTATCAACATTGATGGCAGTTTTTGATTTTTTTAGAGTGTTCAAGAGGTTATTAAGTTTTTAGTGTAGTCGAAGATACCCATAAATTGTGTACTTCCTTCTTAATTAGTGGAGATAGGGCTGAAAAAGAACTGCGTATACCGGAGAAAAAAAGAAAACCAGAATCTATACAAAGATAAGTTGCTGATAATACACAATATAGCATTGCTATTGTTCCAGAGATAGAATATAATAACTACATATTGTGAATCAATCTACGGAGGAGATGCAAAATGGGACTGATGGCAGCAAAAGACGTGGCTGAAAAGTGGGGAATCTCCCAGCGACGAGTGGCAATTCTTTGTGGTGAGGGACGTATCCCCGGAGCGCAGCGTGTCAGCAACATGTGGGTAATCCCTGACGAGGCAGAAAAACCAGCGGATGGGCGCAGTTTGCGCTATCCTAAGGAAAAGTTGCCTGTTGTCAAGCCTTTTGCAAAATGGGCAGGTGGCAAAGGGCAACTCCTTGCGGACATCAGAAAAACGTATCCTGTTGAGCTAGGCAAAAGTATTAGAAAATACGCTGAACCTTTTGTCGGCGGCGGTGCTGTACTGTTTGATATTCTCAGTAGCTACGAGTTGGATGCTGTCTATATCAGCGACATTAATGCAGAGCTGATGAACACCTATCGAATGATACGTGATGATGTTACCGGATTGAACGGATTGCTGTCTGCATTACAGGATGAATATTTGCCCATGGATGATGAAGCCCGCAAGATATTTTATTACGAAAAACGTAACAGATACAACGAGCTCAAAGTCAATGGAGACAGTGCAATTAATCTTGAAAGTGCAGCTCTGTTTATTTTCTTAAATCGGACTTGTTTTAATGGCCTCTATCGCGTGAATCGCAAGAGCCTGTTTAATGTTCCAATCGGTTCATATAAAAAGCCGACAATTTGCGATGCAGATAATCTAACTGCAGTTTCCAAGGCACTCGAAAAGGTGACGATTGTATGTGGTGACTATCGTGAGTCTCGTAGCTTTATTGACAAAGATACATTTGTCTATTTTGATCCTCCATATCGTCCTTTGAACACAACGTCAAGCTTTACGTCTTATACGGAGGATGAATTTGATGATGCTGCACAGCGTGAGTTAGCTGAGTATGTGCAAGAGCTCGACAAGGTGGGGGCTTATGTTGTAGTCAGCAATTCAGACCCGAAGAATGTAAATCCAAATGACAATTTCTTTGATGAATTATATGCTCGCCAACAGATCAATCGTGTATCAGCATCACGAATGATAAACAGCAATGCTGGTTCAAGAGGAAAAATAAGCGAATTGCTGATTTGCAATTATTGAGGAGGACTTATGTCTGAACTTGACACATTTGTTCGTGCAATTGCCGGACTTTGCCCCGACAACCCGCAACAGCTATCGGTCGAGCAGGCCCGTGTCGTCGTCAAAAATATCAATGACTTTCTCTACTCAAATTACGACGGAATTGGTACTGTAGAGGCGCTCGGCGAGCAGTATCAATACATATCCGACTTTCATAGATATTGGGCAGCGCATCACAGAGAAATACTTGATATTCAAATTATTGAGGATTCTTGCCGTGAGGTGGCTCACGCTCTCCATGATGTCTTTATACGAACCAGAGGACGCGCTTTTGCGGAGATGTATAACACACATGGTCTGTTGCCTGAAGACATTTGCCGAATCCGGCTATTAACCGCCAATCAAGATTTTCGAGGTTCTCGAAACTTCGAGGAACTATCACAAATCTTTCTTGCTGATAACAGTGTCTTTGATGAGCGAGTAATATTTGAAGAGCCGGAAGATTTCGTAAAATCTATTGGCATAACCGGTCTCTCGCAAAGCGATAAGCGTGTTCATTTTGCGAAGAATATCAGCGGTTTTGTGATCGATCACAATGCCACCCCGTTTGGCCTCATTGACTGTTATGGGCAGGATGTATATGAACTGCGCAATGCTCTCATCCGAACGCCTAACGCTGGGTACGGAAACAAGAAAGCGGACATGTTTATCAGAGACATGGTCGTTCTCGGCGTCTGGAACAATGTCACCGGATTCGATCAAATCGATGTAGCCAGCGATGTAAACACGATTAAAGTGGCGCTGCGGACTGGGATTATGAGAGCTGCCATACCGTTAGTGTCCAGTTTCATTGACATCTTTTGCTATCAGTATGGGTATGTGGATGAGATGAATGCGTTAGCTTGGCGGCGCGTCTGGGAAATCTGGTGTGAAGACTTCCCCAACGAAGCAATCGACAGCCCGTGTCTGCTCGACTATTTTATTTACAGCGTCGTAGGCAAGCAGTTTTGTAAAGACACTCTGTGCGTTTTCCGCTGTAATTCAGAAGGTCATATGTTTAAATGGCATTCATCAAGAAACCGCAACTGTCAGATTTGTGCAGCAAACCATGTTCGCAATAAAGCAACTCTGGTGGAGAAGCGTCTTCCATGCACTGATATTGATGGGCAAATTGCCATTGAAAAAACCGATTTTGTGCTATCTGGCATGGCTGCCCCAAATTATTCTGAATGCCCATTCAAGACCATTTGCGAAGGGAACGGGCACCAAAACCTTGAACCGCCAAAATCCATTAGCATTAAGGGACAGACCGGATGGGAAACCGCCTATACAAAGCAAGGTCAAGGTGGCGGCGGATTAATGGCATAGAAAAGAGGATTAAAATGAAAAGAGATTTTGACAAGTGGCTGGCTGGGTTCCGGGACAGCATCTCTGACTACGGCTATTATGTTGATTTTGAAAAGGTATACCGCAATGTTGACAGCATTCGTGTAGAATTGAATATCCTAAATTCTTTAATTGGCTCCAAGAACATCGAAACCGACTTCAAAGCGTTGCTCAAGAGATATCCGGAAACGCTCAAAGCCATACCGATTCTACTGGCAAAGCGGGAAAGCGAGATTTATTGTCAGGACGAAAATGGCGGTCATCTGTATCAATTTAATTTTGGGAAGTATCCTCCCAATAGCCACAAGTATTTCGATCTATACACTTATTTTATGCGTAAAACGGGGCTATTCAGCCTGCTCCAAAACCATTTAATCAACAATCTGGTTGACTATGTGACCGGTGTCGAGACTGGGCTTGACTCTAACGGACGCAAGAACAGAGGCGGCCATCTCATGGAGGATTTGGTTGAGAGCTTTATCAAAAAAGCTGGGTTTGTGAGCGGCAAGACCTATTTCAAGGAGATGTACCGAAGCGACATCGAGCGGAAATGGGGTATTGATCTTTCTGCAATTTCAAACCAAGGCAAAGCTGAAAAACGCTTTGATTTTGTTGTAAAGACCGCGGAAATGATATATGCCATAGAGACAAACTTTTACAGCAGTAGCGGTTCAAAGCTCAACGAGACCGCAAGAAGTTATAAAACGCTTTCGACTGAAGCAGACACAATAGATGGGTTCACATTTGTTTGGTTTACTGATGGTAAGGGATGGACAAGCGCACGCAATAATCTTGAAGAAACATTTGACATCATGCAACATATTTACAGCATTGATGATATGGAAAACGGCGTCATGGAACGTCTGTTTGTATAGGAGCGTTTATGGCGGAGAAGAAAATTAAAAAATGGGAACCCGACGACTTTGAACTTGAAATGACCACCGTATGGAGTTTTCCAAAGCGCGGTGACTGGGCAACCCACGATGCAAAATATCGCGGCAATTGGTCGCCATACATACCACGGAACATCATTCTGCGTTATTCTCAAGAAGGCGACTTGGTTCTCGACCAATTTGCCGGCGGCGGCACTACACTGGTTGAGGCAAAGCTCCTGAATCGAAATATCGTTGGCGTAGATGTCAATGAAACTGCTCTTGAACGCTGTCGGGAAAAATGCGATTTTGAACGTGACAACTGCGGACAAGTTAGCATTAAGCACGGCGATGCGAGGAATCTCGACTTCGTTCCAGATGAGAGCATTGATCTTATCTGCACTCACCCGCCGTATGCAAATATCATTCAGTACAGCGAGGACATCCCGGAAGACCTGTCGCACTTGGGCGTCAAGGATTTCTTGCAGGAGATGAAGGCGGTAGCAGCCGAAAGCTATCGAGTCTTGAAGAAGGGAAAGTTTTGTGCCATTCTCATGGGCGACACCCGGCAAAAGGGGCACGTAATCCCCATGAGCTTTGATGTCATGAAGATATTTGAAGAAGCAGGATTTAAGACCAAAGAAATTATTATCAAAGAACAGCACAATTGCAAGGCAACAGGGTATTGGAAGACGAGCAGTGTGAAATATAACTTTCTTCTGTTAGCACATGAATACCTGTTTGTTTTTAAAAAAGCAACATGATGAGGGGGGGGTAAATTATGATTAGAATAGTTAATCTTTCAATTAATAGGTTTCGTTCTATCCTATCATTGGATTTGTCTATTTCTGATAGCAATAACATCGTCGCACTATGCGGGCAAAACAATGTCGGAAAAACGAATACACTTAGAGCGATAAACCTGTTTTTTCACCCTGAATGCTTTGATCAGCAAACAGATATCCCGCGCATCAAACATGCTACAGGGGGACAATCCGTCTTTCCTAAAATCACAATTACTTTTTTTGATAGCGAACTCAATACATATTATGAAATATCTCGAAATATGAAAGATTATTCTGCTGTTAATTGTGGATTATCAGGCATTTCATATGAACTATACAAGAAAAAGAAAACAAACACGCAAACCCTTATCACCTCTGGTATTGAAGATTTTATTAATAAAATTCAGTTTGTATATATTGAGTCAATAAATGTTGTTATGCCTGAATTAATTCATAGTCTTACTGAGGATATGATTGATGTACAATACAATAAAACCCGGTTTACAGATTCGAAAAGGGGCCTGAAGGAATCATATGAAAAATATGTTGATGGCTTGCAAGAGATTATGAACTCATTTTCAGAGGATATTTCTGAGGTTTTTAAAGGTTTTCAAGAAAACTGGAGCGTAAAATTTTTGGTGCCCAAAAATTCTGATACTTTTAGGAATCTCATTTCAGATGATGTTGAATTAACAATAGATGATGAAGCCAGTCAAGGAATAGTAGAAAAAGGTGCAGGACTACAAAGACTTGCTGCTATACTGTTGTCGTTCGAAATGCTAACAAGGATGCGCAAGCGTAAACAGACAATAATATGTATTGATGAACCTGATGTCTTCCTACACGAAGGATTGCAAAAAAAACTCAAGCAATTCTTTGATAAAAAGAGTGAGACGATGCAGCTCTTTTATTCGACCCATTCAAAGGTTTTTATTAATCCATATAGTATGAAAAATGTGTTTTTACTAAGTGCTAAAAACTATAGCCAGTATTCGGTTCGCAAGCAGAAAGAAATCAACGTAGTAGAAACGTTCCTAATTGATATTACGCAAGAAGAAGGATATGAGAAGATATGCAATCATTTGGGAATTGAAAGAGTAGCATATGAGGTACTTCAACCACAAAATCTAATTGTAGAAGGTGGCTGTGACAAAAGGTATTTTTCAGAACTTGGCCAATTTTTTGGGCTTTCTGTACCGAATATCGAAACTTTAAATGGCGCAGATAATGCGACAAAATTTTTAGACTTCTATGATTCATACTATAAGGATAACGCACTTACATACAAGCCAAAGATAAAAATCGTCTTTGACAATGATGACAAAGGACGAGAAGTATATCAGAAAATAGCTTCTAAGACTTACCGGAATATTGAAGTCCAATGCCTGTTGTTGCAAAACTATCTTGGTGATTCTAATCTTTCCTTGGAGCATAACAATACAAATAATGAAGTTGAAGATTTTATGTATCCCGAAGTAATATGCTTTTTGATCAATAAGTTGATGGAAACCAAAGGAATGCATATCATAGATGTCAACAAACTTGCAGAAAAATAAAATCAAAATCCTTTAAATCAAAAGGAATTCTCGAATTATGTGAGCATGAAAAGAACGACGTTAATCCAGAGAATGGTGATGACATATCTTTTGTATCTTCTGGAAGCTCAACAAATAATCTCAAAAACGGTTTGGCTGGTATGTTTAGCCTTCAAGCTAACAAAAAACTACTAAACATTCTTTCTGATTGTGATCAAAGGTGTCCTTTCGTTCGAGAATATTTGCGGGAACTGTTCACTTTTGATAATCCTACAGAAGGAACTTGATGTCATAGAGAATTAATTATTTTGACCTGCCCGGTTACCGTAAAAAGTAATCGGGCCTTTTCTATGCCCAAAATTTTTATTAAAAAGGAGTGGCAAACAATGACTACAAGCGAAACAAACCCAAGCGTTGATCTGGAGATTATCCGAGCAAGCGAAATCGAACCCAAGGAAGTGAAATGGCTGTGGTACCCGTATATCCCGTTCGGCAAGGTCACACTGCTGCAAGGCGATCCCGGTGACGGCAAAAGCAAGCTGATGTTGTCCCTTGCGGCGCTGCTCTCCAAAGGAGCCATATTGCCCTTTGTGGATGCCGAGGACGCACTTGAGCCGATGACGGTTATCTATCAGACCACCGAGGACGATGCGGACGATACCGTTGTCCCCCGATTCAACTCTGCCGGAGGTGACGGCGAACGGCTGCTCTTTATCAAAGAGGATGCCAAAAGCCTTACTTTTGGCGATGAGCGCATCCGAGAAGCTGTTGTCAAGTACAATGCCAGGCTTCTGATTCTCGACCCAATGAGTTCCTATATCGGAGAAACCTGCTCAATGAACAATGCAAACGAAACGAGAGCCGAGTTCAATCACTTGATTGCCGTTGCCAAAGATACAGGCTGTGCTATTGTCATCATTGCTCATATGAACAAAATGAAAGAAACCAGCCCGCTGTACCGAACCAACGGCTCTATCGACATTGCCGGAGCTGCAAGAAGTATTCTCGCCATTACCCGAACCACGAACAGAGATAATCCGTCCGAGAGATATTTGGTGCAGGTTAAATCTAACCTTGCGCCCACCGGCTCGGCAATCGTTTTTGAGGTTGCCGAGACCGGCGTCAACTTTCTTGACGAGGTTGAGCTGTCGGCAGATGATGCGTTCAGTGCGTTCTCTCCAAAGATGGGCAGACCGAACGACACTCTGCAAGCAGCCGAAGCAAATCTCAGAAACATTCTGAGTGACGGGGACAAGATGCTTGCCACCGATTGCGAAGCAAAGCTTGAAGCGAACGGCTTCAAGAAATCGACCATCAAGAAGGCAAAGAAAAGAGCCGGAGTTGTGTCACACAAGGAGGGCTTCTTTTGGTACTGGTCTTTGCCGATGGGCGATAAACCGAATGAAGAAAAGCAAGTTATCGCAGATGATGATAACTTGCTTTTTTGATTGAGGTTTTAGGAGGTCAAGGGGGAACACCCTTGCCCACGACATCTTTGCAGCCGTAAGGCTGAAAGTGTCATAGTGGGTTACACACATTCAAGGAATGTTGTGTAACGGCGCTCCATCCCACGCTCGGAAGGAGGAAACGAATGAGAGACCCCAATAAACCCGACATGAGCTGCGCCAGAGTGAAGGGCTACAAGGCTTCTGAAGTCGGTGCGATAGAACGCCACAATGAGAGGAAAAATGACAGCTACGACAATATCAATGTGGAGCTTGACCGTATTCCGCTCAATGTCCATTACCGAAAACCCGATGCGGAATCGTATATGGAAACGCTCCGAAAGATGGAGGCTGACGGCAAAATTTCAACCCGTGGATTACGGAAAGACGCAACCCTGTTCGATGAAATCATCATTGATGTCAACACCATGTATTTTGAGAAGCACGGCGGTTATGAGTACGCCAGAGAGTTTTACGAGGAAGCATTTCGCTTTGTCGAGAAGAAATTCGGCGCTGAAAATGTGGTGTCGGCGGTTATGCACGCAGATGAAATCAACAAGGCTGCTACCGAAGAATTTGGCAAGCCAGTCTACCATTATCACCTTCATGCTGTGGTCTTGCCTGTGGTGGACAAAGAAATATTATGGAGCAAACGCTGCAAAGATGAAGCCCTCCGTGGAACTGTCCGAGAGGTGGTTCATCAAATCAGCCATTCAAAGAAGTGGGCTTCCAACATTCCGATGCTTGACGAAAAGGGCGATGCGGTTCTCCGTCAAGACGGAAAACCGAAATATCGGAAATCGTACAGTGTGCTTCAGGATGAGCTGTTTGAGCATATGCAGGAGCACGGTTTCAAGGGTTTTCAGCGTGGCGAGCTGGGAAGCGACAGCGAGCACCTGACTTCATTGCGGTATCAGATCAACGCCGACAAGGACAGGTTGGCTGAAATACAGGAGCGTATTCAGCAGGAGCAAATCAACTATGAGCCGGCTCACGAGGTGTTCCTTACCGCAAATGAAATTGAGGAAACAGGACAGAAAACCCTTACGGGAAAAATCTCAATGTCAAAGGAGGACTACACGAAAATCACATCACTTGCAAAGGAAGGTATTACAAGCCGTGGAGAAATCAGGCGCTTGAATGACAATGTTGAGTATTATCGTAACAGTTACTACCGATCTGCCTCGGCGTTGGACCGGATGCAGAATCTCTACGATGACCTCAAGGAAAAATGCAAGCCCTTTCTTGTGGCTATGGAGCATTTCCCCGACCTTGTAAAAATCTTTGTTGATAAGGTAAAGGAACTGTTCACTGCGAAAGAGGAACGAGAACGGCAAGAAAAGGCGGCACGAGATATTGCCCGAAAACAAAAACATGAGTCAACCAGAAGTCGGGATGATTGGTCGAGGTAACTGCTTCGATTATACTCCCGACTTTTTGACTTCTTAATCATTTATTAGGAGGAAACGATTATGGCAAAGAAAATCACTTGCAAAATCACAAAACCGATTGAGGTGCTCGGCGAAAACAACAGAGGTTATACCAAAGAGGTAAACCTCGTGTCTTGGAATAACGCTTCGGCAAAGCTCGATATTCGAGAATGGCACCCGGAACACGAACGCTGTGGTAAGGGCATTACTATTTCGGAAAGTGAGGGCAGGAACTTGATGAATGCTCTTGTGAAATTTTACGAAGAAAAAGAGAATGACTAACCGAAAGAAGAAATTGAAAAACGAATCGGCATCGGATACGGTGTCGATTCTTACATAACACAGTAGAAAAAACATAATTCTGTGCTATAATTACTTTTAACAAGTGCGAGAAATAGGTAGCTTTATAAGCAGGTAATAGAGGAAATCCATATATGCCGAAAGGGGGATGTTATATGAGTAGCGTTGAGACAACAAGTGAAGCTTACGTTCAATTTGAAAATTGGCTAAACGAGCAACCGTTTTGGCTTCAAGATGCCACGTGGAGAATGTATAACGGTAAAAAAATTGATGATGAACAAATCAAAATTTATACAGAGATGTGCATTGTCCAAGCCAAGGGGAAAAATCCTGCATATAACCACCTTGCTTCCGGCGAATTGACATGTTCAAAAAGAGATAGGAAGATTTCTGTTCTGTCATTGTCAGAGATAAGAGGAGTTAATGCGCTTGCCGACAATGTGAGTCTCGAATTTGGTGAACAAGGCATAACTGCCATTTACGGATTGAATGGAGCAGGAAAGTCCGGCTTTATGCGCATTTTTAAGCAACTCAGCGGATGTCCCTATGAAGAGCCAATCCAGCCTAATGTGTTCAATAAAGTTGGCACAGTAGCCCCATCGTCATGCAAAGTTATGGTCTCGCAAGAAGGAGAGCACAAAGAAAAAGTATATTGCTTAAAGAGTAGGCCCGAAGCATCGCTGCTTTCCGTGTGTGACGTATTTGATACGCGGATTTCAAACGCATACATTATCGCTACGAACAATGTGTCCTATCAGCCATTTGTCTTTACAGTGCTTGCAGAGCTTGCACCGATAGCTGATAAAATTTCTCGACGTATAGCTACTCTTAAAGATGCCGTGTTTGAAAGGTCTGTCCAATTGCCTAACGACTTGGCATTATCTGCTTATTTAGAGTGGGTTGTAAATATCAGCAAGGACACAGAAATTCCCACTGAATACCTCAAGTGGGATGCACAACAGGAGAAGGAAATATCCGAGTTGCTGGTTCTCTTAGACGGCGAAAAGGTTAAGCAACAACTCATAGTTGCCGAGACGGCAAAGAATGCTCTTACACCCGTTTTTTATGATCTGCAAGCAGCGATAGCATCGTATAATAAGGACACTTTTGATGCTGCATACCAGAATTTGTCTGCCGCTAAGAAGAGATTTGAGACGGCTCAGTTATTGTTTACTGAGAGTGCAGATGAGCAAGATAAAATCAGTATTGATTCAGACGATTGGAAGGCTTTATGGGATTCAGCTAAGAAATACTACGAAACGATCCTTCTTACTGAAAATGGGGCGCACTTTGGTGAGAAGGGCTCTATATGCCCGTTATGTCATCAAACGATAACCGATGAAGTGCATAAAAGAGTTTCAAGTGTAAATCAGTACATAAACGGTTCGTGCAGTAGCGAATATCAGATGGCTCAAGAAGTTTTCAAACGGTTATGGTTGGCACTGACAAAGAGACACCTGACAGCAGTAGCAGTTAAAACTTCATTAGTCGGCATTCTTCCAGAAGATGACCTTTCCAGCGTTACCTCCGTTTATGATGCAATTGAAACAATTAGTATGATTAACGATGAAGTACAGCGTTACATGGCAATTGGTAAAATACCGCTTACACAGGCAATTGAAATAGTCGATGCAAAAATCAAAAACCTTGAAACGGAGATTAAAACTCTCAATGATGCACTAAAAGACGATGAGAAGAGCAAGCTGCAAAGCCGTCTTGAACAGTTAAAATCCCAAAAGTGGGTATTCGACAACCAAGACACTATCCGGAGAGTGATCGGCAATCTTTTCCGCATTGCCGAGCTTGAAAATACAAGACAATATTTAACAACAAACAAAATTACGATGCAATCAAACAAACTCGCTGATTCTCTGATAACGCAAGCCTATATTGAGCGTTTTACAAAAGAACTGGCTCTTTTAGCTCCCAGAATAAAAGTTAAGCTTGAAAAAGCTCCCTCACAGAAAGGAAACTCTCCCTATAAAGTTACAATAGATACGGATAATGGAAAGAAATATAAGCCGGAAGATATACTGAGCGAAGGTGAGCAGCGCATTGTAGCCTTAGCAGCCTTCTTTGCTGATGCGACAGGTAGAGAAGATGCTACTCCAATAATTATTGATGATCCCATATCATCCTTGGACTTGAATTTTGAAGAAAGCGCAACAAAGCGTATTGTAGAGATTGCAAAGACAAGGCAAGTCATTGTTTTTACGCACAGAATATCGTTGCTGGTGGGGATAGGCGAAGCTTGTGAGGCTAATGGAGTTCCAATAAAGGAGACGCATATTCGGAGTGCTGTTAAAGGAAAAGGAATCCCTGACTTTGCAGATACTTACCACGGAAAGGTAAAGTCTCAACTTGGAGGACTAAAAGACAAACTCATTCAGGTGAAAAAGAAGGATGTTGATTCAGAGGATTACAGGGATTGTATAGGACGCATTTGCCAGCAGTTTAGGATATGTGTAGAACGGTCTGTTGAGGATGTTTTGCTTCTCGGAATTGTGCGCCGTTTCCATAAGAATATACGAACAAATAATATGGTAACAAAGCTTCCTGCCATAGAAGAAAAGGATTGCAAGATTGTTGATGAAATGATGACAAAATACTCGTTCATTGAGCACTCACAACCGTCCGACGCCTTGCCATTGCAATATACTGTTGATGAGATTGAAAAGGATATTTCAGCGTTTATTGACTGGATTATAGAATATAACAAGAGGCAGGGAAATAATTAAGATCAGTACGTTCACAAGAAAAGATTCTAATAGCTACGAAGGTCGTTTATAATTAGATTATAAAATACCAGCTTATATGAATAAACAATTTAATATCAAATACATAGCCGAGAGGTTTTCTTGATTGAAAATCCCTCGGCTATTTTTATACCCAAAATCGAAAGGAGGGATTCTTATGGAAGAACAGGCAGCTTGCTTTGTCGAGAAAATTGGCGGCGTGACATTTATCGTGAATGTGAAGCCGGCTGAGAAAGCAAAGCAGACAGCAGACGAGCTCATCAAAGCCTTGATAACAAAGGAATGTTTGGCATTAGAAGCCGAGTGTGCGTAAGCAAAATTTCTTTTTTCAGCCGGTCACAATGAACTTTTTGAAAAAATGTATTGAAACCACTTGACAGAACGGGCAAAGACTGATGTCTTTGCCCGTTCCGCTTTTGATGTTTGTATAATTAT
>ERZ795053.366-NODE-366-length-57049-cov-16.610538_pt1 | contig 57049 bp, 37 predicted proteins | sample MGYA00375137_ERZ795053 | MGnify/ENA primary metagenome ERZ795053 (study PRJEB30182, sample SAMN05720284) | activated sludge metagenome | isolation source: Anaerobic digester | place: Hong Kong | collected 2014-12-17 ...
GTTGACACGCTGCTCAGGAGACGACGCCATGTTTACGAATCGCTTGGATCGAGACCCGGATTTCTGGCCATCCCCCCAAGGATCGGCTCACTGCCTGACCGCCCGGACGCTGCGCCAGCAAAACCGCTGCTTCCGGGGCACCGGCGGGGTTAGCGCGGAAAACCAAGCGCTAGGATTCGCTCCAGCCTTTTTAGACACCATAACGCACCAGATCTACCGTGCATGCTTTGCCGACGGGCGGCCTGCACCCATGCACTTGCTGGAGGGCTTGCCGCCGGCGGTTGTAGCCGCCCGCGATGCCGCTGGCCGTGTGACCGCGCTCAAGCCCACTGTTCTGGCCGGCTTTGTGCGCGAGGAGCAGTTCTATACCCGCGAGCAAGCCGCTGCTCACATCCGGCACTGACGGTAACCCGCCATGCGGATGGCCAGGGCTGCAATCTCTAAGCGCGGCCGGGCGATGTCGCTTTAAGAAGCGGCTGTTTCGCCAGAATCCGCTGCTGCTGGAGCAACTGCCCAACGCTCCCGTAGTTCGCGCATACTGTCTTCATGCGCTAGCAAAACGACCTCATCGCCCAGTTCGAGCTGAGAAGCCTTCGTGGGCAGAAGCATCTTGTCGTAGCGGTAGATACAAATCGCCATGCAATGCTTCGGTAAGGGTAGATCTTCAACCGTACCGGCGTCTTCCTCGCGGACTGCGAAGGAAAATAGCCGTGCGCCATTTTTGAAAAAATTGGCGAAATCTTCGGGCAGCGTGCCAAACGCTAAATCAGCCAGCGCTTGCGCTGCTTGCCGGTGTGGAATGATGAGATCGGTCAGACCCAATTCCAGGCAGACATGCTCAAATTCGGTATCTTCAATTTGCGTGATGATCCGGCGAAAGCCCAGCGATCGCCCGACCAGACTGGCCAGAATATTGGATTGATCGTTGTCAGTCAGGCAGCACAGCACATCAGTGTGTTGAGGACCGGCCTCGCGCAACATGGCCGGCTTTGAACCATCGCCATGGATGAATCCGCAATCCAGAATTTCCGTCAGCGCATCGATGCGTCCCTTATCTTTTTCAATAATGACCACATCCACCCGCCGGCGAATCAGGATGTTTGCAGCGCCGGCTGTGATAGGGCCGGCTCCCACAAATGCAACTCTCATAACGGTTCCGATCTCCTGCCGAACCAGGTGCGAGGATAAACTAGAATGAGCAGGGCGATGATCTCCAATCGCCCCATCAGCATATCTAGGCATAAAACCAGCTTCAGTAGAGGGCTTAAACCGGGTGCAGCTACCCCGGCGCTCAACCCGCAGGTCGCAAGGGCTGACGCCACCTCGAATAAAGCCGCCAGCGGTTTGACGCCCGCCAGCAGAAAGGGCAGCCAGGACAATAGCGCGGCTAGGCTAAATGCGGCGGCTACACCCACTGCTGCCTCGATCTCGCGGGCATCGAGCCGCCGGTTTCCGATCTGAAGATCCAGAACGGCATGGCGCGGTACCATGACTCGCGCCAGCAGCAGTTGCACCAGCCGGAGTAAAATCAATAGCCGCAAAATCTTGACGCCGCCAGCAGTCGAACCCATATCGCCACCGATGCTCATACTCACTATTAACACCAGTTGCACGGCATCGGGTAGTTCAGCCACCGGTGTCATGGCAAAGCCTGTTGTGGTTTGCGCCGAGACGGCAAGAAAAGCAGCGTTGGCCCATCCATCCTTGTCGGGAATGCCACCCTTGCTAAACGCGAAACAGGCCGCCAATGCGAGAAAAGTGATCAGGCCGGCGAGTAGTAAAGCATGTAATTCCGGATCGGTGCGAAGCACACGCAATCCTTTGACCCAAGAGCGGAATTGTAACGAGAAAGAAATTGCGCCGGACAGCATGATGACCATCAATCCGGTTAATACTGGCCAGGCGCCGAGGTGATCGAGCCGGTCATAGCCGGCAAAGCCTCCGGTGGAGATTGCTGTCAAGGTATGAATCACCGCATCAAATCCTCGGGCGCCGGCGATCCATAGCAGCACTATACCCCCAATAGTCAGCACCACATATACGGCCAGGACATGCCGGGCCCGCCAGCGGGTGCCCATCACCAGCTCGGCAGCATCTGCTTCAGAACCAGCCAGCCGCCGGGTTGCTGCGCCCGGCGTCAGAATAAAAGCCAGCGCCAGCACGGTGATCGCCAATCCCCCATACCATTGCAGCCAGGCGCGGGCGAATAGAAAGGCCTGACTGCGATCCTCGACAGTTGCCAAGGTGGATAAGCCCGTGGTGGTAACCGCAGAGACCGCTTCGAACAAGGCATCGATGAAGCTCAAGCCTTCGGCCATCAAGGGCCAGATCATCGCCAGTGCAGCGGCCAGGAATGCCAATGCGGTGATTGCTAACGCCTCATTCAATTGAATGCGGGGAGGGGCATGAATGCGCGCTAAACCGCGCCCAACGATGAATAGCATCGCTGCCATGGCGGCAAAGCGCAGTGCGCTTTTGGAGTCATCATAGAAAAAGGCGGCCAGCGCCGGTACGGCAGCTATCGCCACGGTCGACAGCAGCAAGACGCCGAGATATTTCAGGATCACCCGGGGCCGGACAGCGGCGGCCAGCAACCGGACGCTTTGCCCGGTCATCGCTTCCGCTGGGACAGCAGCCAGGCAGTTGCGGTGTTAGCAGCTTCGCTGTCACCATGCCGGTCCGGGTGGCACAACCAGAGCAGCCGCCGCAGAATGCCTGGTGGAATCATTGGCCGCCGTGATGAACGGGCCGCCAGCGCCTTAAAATATCGCTCCATCCATAGATCGCGTTCGGTTTTCAGGTCCATAGAGGCCCGCTCAAGCACGGCTAACTGATCGGCTATTTCGAGGTAGGCTTTTCGCTCCTGTGCCAGCTCCAGCCGGATCATCTCCAGCTCTATTTTGAGCAAGCGCGTTTCCGTCTCTGGATCGTGCTGTGACGCATCAGGGCCGGGCTTGATGTACCGGTAGCAGGCGTGGCAGTGTGTATGCCAGCTCCAACCGATAAATCGCGTGCCGCAGCCCGCGCATTCCCGGAGTTCACGGGCTGCGAGGAGGCTCGGCAAGGACTGAGGGCCGGTGTCGTTCATTTGAGAGGCGGTCAAGAAAATTTTTAAGTAATGAGTAGCATAGTGGATGGTAACCGTTTACAGAAGGAGTGGAAGCGATCTTTGGGGAAGTGCTAAAGTTGCATTCCATGGCTCTGAAGAGGATTACTATTTTCCAGCGTTAGCAATCTTTAATGGACTGGTGAAGGAGACTTGATATGTTGGCCATGCGATTGCTGGTCTTAGCGGGAGCGTTTTCTTTGGTTGTGAATGTATCATCAGCGGAAGATGCGGTGATTGGCTATGTTAAGACGGTCGACGGAGATGCCGTGGTGTTAGTGGCTGGTAAAGCCACCCAAGCGGAGCCTGGGACTCCGTTACAACGGGGCAATGTTCTGAAGACCGGAAAACCGGGCAGCATGGGGGTGACCTTGAAGGACAACACGGTCATGTCGCTAGGACCCGATACCGAACTGGTCGTCGATGAGTATCTCTATTCACCCAGTGACGGTGACCTGAAACTAGGCGCTAGCATGCGCAGAGGCTCTCTGAATTATATCTCTGGAGTTATCGCCAAATTGAAGCCGGAAGGGGTTTCTTTGAAGACGCCGGCAGGAAATATAGGTATCCGGGGCACCCATTTTCTGGTAACGGTTGAAGCAAAGGACTAAGTATCATGTTTCTCAGTTTTTGTGATGGAAATGGTAGCGCCTTGGGTTGGGCGGTGTTGATAACCGTGGTTTTAGGGGTGGCCGGGTGCGCCAAAAATTATGTCGTGCTGCTCCCAAACGATGACGGCACGACCGGCAAGGTAGCCGTGGCGGGGCGCGAGGGGGTCACTCTGCTTGAAAAAGGCCGTGAGGGGGCGGCTATTGGCGGCCCTGCCGGCAAAACTTTTATGGTGAGCGACGAGCAGATCGCGGAGGATTTTGGAGCCGCATTAGCCGCGAGTCCCCAGAAGCCGGTGAGCTATCTTCTGTACTTTAAGGCTGGCACGGATGTTTTGACTCCGGAATCACAAGCCGATCTGCCGGAGATTCTTGCAGAGATCCAGAGACGCCCTGCGCCGGATATCTCTGTGATTGGGCATACGGATACTATGGGTGACGCCGCTGAAAACGCCCGTTTAGGTCTGGTGCGCGCCCGTTCAACCGCGGAAACGATCAGTCAGCTGGGCGGTTCCATCATCAGCCCCGATCGAATCAGCATTGAGTCCCACGGCGAGAAGAACCTGCGTGTATCGACACCCGACAATACCGACGAGCCGCGCAACCGTCGCGTTGAAGTCACGGTGCGCTAAAGGCGCTTCCCGGTCATTTCTCAGTCATAAGGATTAAATCCCCGGTTTTTCCCGCACGAAGTCTCTTCAGGTGCAAGGCCACGAGCGGGTCATCGGGGCGTTGCAGCGCGAGTGCCTCGAAGACTTGCAATACCTCTGGCTGTCCACGGCACATCTGTTCGAAGGCCGCTTGATAGCCGGTATCGGGGCCGTTGATCTGCTGCGGGTCCAGCGGCTCGAAGACCGCCAGTGGCTGCGATTTGCCTTTGAGAAGGATATGCCCGATCGTTCGTGCTGGCCAATCGGGGCAACCCGCCAGCGTGGCTTCAGAGACACAGATGAGTGTGCCAAGGTGCTTATTGGCGCTTTCCAGACGCGACGCAACATTGACCGGATCGCCAAGAGCACGGTAATCAAAGATCGTGCTGCCCCCGAAGTTGCCGACGATGACTTCACCGGTGTGAATTCCGATACGGGTTTGCCCAAAGGCTATGCCGTTCGCCTTGAGTTCAATTGCATACTGTCGGGCAAAGCGTTGCATATCCAATGCGCAAGCCAGAGCACGGCGTTGATGGTCCGGTTGCAGGATGGGCGCTGAAAACATGATGGCCACTGCATCCCCGACAATGCGGTCGAGCGTGCCCTGATGCGAGAATGCGATGGCGATCATGCGATCGAGATAGTTATTGAGCAGGGTCACGGCGGTGCCGGGGTCCATGCCTTCCATCAGGGTTGTGAAGCCGGTCAGGTCTGTGAAGACAAAGCTGCACTGCTGGCGGCGCCCGCCTAATTCGAGGGCATCCGGTTGCTTGATCAGATAAGTCACTAGATTGGGGGAAACGTAACGCGCGAAAGCTTGCCTGATCCAGCGCTGGCGGCGCTCACTCGATAGGTGGTGAATGATGCTTGAAAAAACGTAGATGAAGGTAAAGGCCAGGCTGGGTGTCACAGCGTCGATCAGCAATCCATGCGCAGTAAAGGCGTGCCAGGCACCGGCCCATACCAAGGCCAGCAACGCCGCAAATGCCAGGAACGAAACGATCGCTCCTGCAGCCAGCGCAACCGTGCCGGTGACGAGACCGCCGCAGACGATGATCAGGAATTCAATGGCACTGGCCCAGGAAGGACGTGCAAGCCCACCACCGGTCAGCAACTGCTCGATCATTTGAGCATGCACTTCGACGCCTGGCAGGGTTCCTCCCCTGGGATTGAAACGCAGATCCATCAGACCTTGGGCAGATGTGCCAACCAGCAAGATATGACCCGGCAATGCCTGGGCTGGCACCTCACCGGCCAGGACCTTCCAGGCGGGGATATAGCGGCTGGCCACGGGCTCCGTGTAATGGATCCAGATCTCACCTTCGGGCGTCGTCGGCACGGGCAGATTGCCAATGCGGACCTCGGCCAATCCAACCCCCTGCGCGGAGACGGTCCGGGTTGTGTAATTGTGTGCTCCCTGAGCAACGCGCAGCGCCTCCGCGGACAGTGAGGGCATCAGCGTATTTTCTACCCGGATCAATAGCGGCACTTTCCTGACCACGCCATCGGCATCGGGAATGAAGGTAACTGCCCCGAGGCCGGTGGCTGCTGTCTCCAGCATGGGTAGTGAGTTGACAGTATTCGAGAAGGCATGCACATAGGCTTGCGGCGCTTCTCCTAGGATCACGTAGCGTGCCTTGATGCTGGGCGCGCTGGCATGCTGGTCCTTACGTTCCACGCCAAACCCTAGCACGACGCCGCCCCGGCTAATCGTCTGAGCAAATAACGTATCGTGGTCTGGCAAACTATCCAGCTGGTGGCGTAGTGATGGCGTGACCTGCCATAGATCCAGTATGGCCTTGGGGGACGTCCGGTCAGGTTCGGCGAAGATAACATCGAAGGCAATGGCCGCTGGCTGTGCGTCCTGCAACCGGGACACCAATTTGGCGACTTGCGTTCGAGGCCATGGCCATTGCCCCAGCCGCCGCAGACTTTCGTCATCGATATCAATGATACGCACGGGCGCTTCCCGATAAATCCGGGGATGCCAGCGTTGATACTGATCGAATGTCATATTCCGAAAAGTTTGTAGCGGTATGGGATTCCAAAGATAAGCAAAGGTGCTGGCCATGAGGGTGGCTATCAGCACCAGGCTGCCGGATTTCATTTCGGTCAACTTAGGCAACAGAGACATCGCAGGCATGCAGGAGAAGAAATGGATAGGGCCGCTCGACGTTTGGCTGCAAGAAATCGTCACTGACGAAGCCGGTCAAGAATCCCGGAGATGCATCGAAGTTTGCCGGCTCTTTGCAAAGGGATGCCATATTCAAGAGATAATTTATCATGCAAGCAGATGGCATGCTCAATGGTTAAATCCATAGGCAGCCCATCAGTTTCACATACGATCAGCGTCTGCCGGGCGGCAATAGACGATTCGATGAACTTCATCGTAATCATTCTCTCCTCTTGCCTTTTTGACGGGGGCAAGGGGAGTGAATGCTTGCGGGACAAGCAGGATGATTTTATGAAACGTCCTGGATTTTTCTGGATAGTGCTGACGTTGGTTCTGCTGGCGGCGGCTGGTTTTGCTTTATGGCGGTTATTGGGGCCCATCACGGTGGAAGTCACCGAGCCGGTCCGAGGGCCTGCGGTGCGGGCAGTTTATGCGACAGGCACGGTAGAGCCAACGGTAATGCTGCCGATTGCCCCTCGTAACACCAGCCGCCTGATGGAACTCAAGGTTGATGAAGGCGATTATGTCCAGGAAGGACAGACACTGGCCCGGCTTGAAGACCAGGATTTGCAAAAATCGGTGGATGAATTGGAAGCACGCATGCGTTTCGCCAAAATTCAGCTTGACAGTGCCCAAGCGCTGCTCAACCGTGGTTTGGGCACGGTCCTGGAGCGGGATCGGGCGCGTTCCGAGTGGCAGGCAGCAGAAGCGGCCTTAGCCCGGGCGCGGACCTTGCGCGCATTCATGACGCTGACCGCTCCAGCAGACGGGCAAATCCTGCAACGCGATGGGGAAGTTGGCCAGTTAATTCCAGCCAGCCAGCCGGTTTTCTATTTTTCTTGTTGCACGCCGTTGCGGATCGAGGCAGAAGTCGATGAAGAAGATATTTTGCTCGTCCAGTCTGGGCAACGCGTGCTGATTCGCGCACCGGCTTTGCCGGATCAAGTGCTTGAAGGTAAGGTGTCGGAAATTACCCTGAAAGGTAACCCGGTCACGCGCAGTTATCGGGTGCGTATCGGTTTGGTGGAGGAGACACCATTGCGCACCGGTATGACCGCTGAGGTGAATATCATTGTTGAACAGCATGAAAATGCGCTACTGATTCCGGCGGCCAGTGTGGTTGAGGGGCATGTCTGGACCGTCGACAACCACCGGTTGCACCGCCAGCCGGTTGAAACCGGGATCGCCGGCGAAATAAAAACCGAGATTATTTCTGGTCTGGCGGAGACCGCGAGGCTGGTCGTGCGCCCCGCAAGCAAGCTGGAAGAAGGACAACGGGTCAAGGTTGATGCGGCAACCTCTAAATAACTCCCTCCCGTTTCAATTGAGCGGTTAATACCTCAATCTGGATGTCGAGATCAGTCAGGTCGCTTTCCAGCAGCTTTTGTTGCTGTTCCTGAAAGACTTCCTCAATCGTGGCCAGCACCCGCCGGAAATTATCATCAAGTTCCGGTGCAGCGACCCGGCTGTGGGTTTTTGCGTAACCTTCGGTGACCTTCTGCGCGCCGTCCAGGTAGACGTTTAGGAACTTGCGGGCGCGGCGTAAATCGCGAGGATCTTCCTCCAGCATTTTCAGGATGTCCCGGGCTAGTTGCGCAATGCGCTGTAACCGGGCATTCAGTTCAGCGTTGCGGATGTCACGCGCTGCCTCTTCAATAGCGGTAATACTGCATTCGGCCTGCGCCAGCGCCTTCAGGACGTGTTCGGTCGCATCCACACCATAGCCATCGGTGAATCGCTTGGCCGAACGCGGATCGAAGCCGTAACACAGATAACAGCCGAGGAAGGCTACCAGACTAAAAGCGCCACCGATGGCTGGATGATGGCCAACGCCCAGCCAAGCAGTGACGCCAGTGGCTAAGGCAATCAATCCGCTGCCTAAGGTCTTGAACGGCCAAGGTGTTTTGGCGATCCGGCGGCGATCGTATTCGCTTTGCGACAGCAGACCACGCCGCAATAGCAGGGCCCCGGCTAAAAACAATCCATAACCGGCAGCGTCGCCAATCAAGGGGCCGAGCTGCCCCCGGGCTAGTGACATCAGAGCGGCAGCCAGGACGGGCAACGGTAACAGAAACATCAGCAATCCTTTAGTAGAAGGAAGCTGGCCAGAGGGCAGACGGTAGCGTTCGGCCATAGTTTGAATCGTCTGTTTGATCAACAAAAAGAGGGCGGTGAAGGGGATTAGGATGACGCTGGCCAGCAGGATAAAGCGGCCCATGATTGCGGTTCCTTAATCAGCGCGGTGTGTGCAGTACCGGCGCAGCGGTGGCGCTGGGCGAGCAGGAGGCGATCAGCGCTTGACAGGAGGCGACGCCTACCGCAGCGAAAATTAGCAATAAACCAATGAACTTGCGCAGAGAGTCAGGCATGGCGGCGGGGTGATTCCGGTAGCAGGTGATACTGCTAACTATAGCACGTCAGTGCTGACGCTCAGAGACGCCAAAGCTTGATCAAGCATCGCTTCAGGATCAAACAGCGATTTGGCTGAAACGGTGAAACTGCGGTGGCGGAAGTTCCCGGCACCGTCACCTTGGTATTGAGTGCGGTAGTACGCGGGGTTGGCGAGCAGATCGTGGACACCGTTCAGCAACGCATCGATATCCTCATCCGTGGAATACAACCCTAGACTGGCGCGCACCATGCCTTGCCACGGTTTGATCAGCGCGTCTGCATCGTCCGCATCGGGATCAAGTTCCAGTTCCCACAATTCCGGTTTGAGCAGCTCACGAACATAAGGATGGGCGCAGAAACAGCCATTGCGAACGGCTACATTGTGATAATCGTTCAACATCGCCGCGGTCAATCCATGTTCTAATCCAGCCAGATTGAAGGAAACGACGCCCAGCCGTGCGGTACGATCAAGATCAGGGTCGCCATAGATGCGCACGCCTGGAATAGCGAGCAGTCCGGTCAGCAGACGCCGTAACAGCCGTTGCTCAGCGGCATGGATCGAATCCATGCCGATCCGTTGCAGCACGTTCAATACCGCCCCAAGCTGCACCGCACCGGGGATGTTAGGTGTGCCAGCTTCTTCGCGATCCGGGAAATGGCCGGTGATTTGGTAGCTGCTCAGGCTGACATCCTCCACCATGCCGCCGCCCAGCTCGTCGGGTTCCTGGCCCTCCAGCAAGATCTGCCGTACCACCATAACGCCGGGTGAGCCAGGCGCATAGAGTTTGTGGCCAGAGAATGCCACGGCATCCAGCTCCCGTTCGGCTGTCCCGTTATCGCTAAGGGCTAGCGGGGCATGCGCAATGAACTGCGAAGCATCCACCACCACCCAAGCATCGTAGGCGTGAGCCAGTGCGGCGATGTCGTGGACTGGGTTGACAATGCCGGTGACGTTACTGGCTGCCGATACAGCGATGTAGTTAACCCGGTCTTGATATTGCTTCAGCAACCGCTCTAGCGCGGTAAGGTCGATTGCACCCAGCGCCGGTGCTTGGCCCGTCAGCGGGATGTGAACGGCGCCGCGCGCGTGTTTGCGATGCGGTAGATCATTAGCGTGGTGTTCCATCAGTGAAACCAGCACAATGTCCCGTTCGGGACGCCGGGCCGTCAACATACGCGCCAGCCGGTTTAAGAGGGCCGTACTGCCTGCCCCGGCAAGGCAGGCGATGTGACGTCTTGAATCACCGGGCCTGACAAAATTCAGCACCTGCTGGTGTGCCCAGTGATAGGCATCGTTCACAATCCGGGCGGAGAAGTGCGCCTGACTGTGGGTGTTTGCATAGTGGCGTAATAACTCGTCCGTGACCTGCCGGGCGCACTTCATCTCCAGTGTTGAAGCGGCAGAATCCAGGTAATGACGGCCCGTCTCGCGTCCGTTGGCCAAGCAGTAGCGAGTGGTGATACCCCGGAAATCTTTCTTTATGTCGTTTAATGGTGAATTGTAAGGCATAATTTTTGCTTAATATACTATTTTGGTGTGATTATACCGTGTGTTTTACGGCTTGCTCTCTTTGCCTGGTCCAAGAACCGGGATTTCCCGCGGAAAAAATTTGATGAAAAGATCAATGCTAATGCGGCTTTTTAAGCTGAGTGTTATATACATGCTATTTTTCTGGTTCACGCCAGCACACGCCTATCTGATCTATTTCGGGGAGGATCTGAACGGAAGCAGCGATCATCCGTTAAGCAGCTTTCCGGGCGCGACCGCCGCGCAATCCAGCTTTCTCGCCTTGATAAATACTCCAGCCATCGAAGATTTCGAGAGTTTTTCTGATGGTAAAGGCGGTCCGTTAACGATCACGTTTCCGGATTCGGGCGATGCCATTCTGACTGGCGATGGGTTGGTGCGAACGATAGAATCAGGAAAAACCAATGGCCTGGGCCGTTATGCGACTTCAGGAACCAATTATTGGTCGGTGGTTACTTCGAATACAAAAGATAAGGGCTTTGAAATCAAATTTGACGTTCCTATAGCCGCTTTTGGCTTTCATGGCATCGATATCGGTGATGCCGGCGGGCGATTGGCCTTGTCCCTTTTCAATGGCGATCATTGGATCAATACATTCTCGATCGGCCACACCGTGTCCAGCAAAGCGAATGGTGCCGTATTCTACTATGGGCTGATCGCCAAGACCCCCTCGGAACGGTTTACCCGCGTGAGCTTTAGCTTGATAGACACCAAGCCAGGAGATAATGTGAATGACGGTTTTGCGTTCGATGACATGACGATTGCCGCCGCTCATCAAGTGCGTGGCATCCCGGAGCCTGCCAGCCTGAGTTTGATGCTGGCGGGTTGGGGAGGTCTGCTGTGGCGACGGCACAAGAATAGCATTGAATCATAAAAGAAAAAATTCCATAAAAGGGTGGCTGGATGCGTAATTTTCCTTATCCGGCCATCCTCATTACCTTGGTGTCGGCCATCGGCGCCTGGAGCCTTAACGTGCTTGGCCTGTTCGATCTTTATGACGCCCAAGTCTACGATATGGCGGTTCGCTATGGCTCACGCCCACCCGATACACCGTCTGTTCTGCTGATCACAGCCAATGAAGACGAGCTTGCAGCGGGCGATTCCACATGGCTGGATGCGATCGAAACGCTGGAGGCACTCGGCGCCCGTCAGATTGTCTTTACTTTTACCCCCCAGCATGTTTCGAGCCGCTTCTACGAACGGGCGGTCCAGTTGGGCAATCTCGTATTTGGCCGGTTTCCGCAATTTTCCGTTCAATCCGATGCAATAGATATGGCGCCTTGGCCACCGGCTGCCCAAGGAGCCGAACACCGGCTGATCTTTGGCGCCGTCGTCATTCCACCCGCGGATAGCGGCGTTTATCGGCGCAATCATGCCTATTATCAGCTTGGGAGTCAGAACTATCCAATTTTAGAGACCCAGGCAGCAAAACAAATGATGGGGCAGGATCAGCCATTTCCGGAATCAGACTACTGGGTGGATTTCAGCGGCGGGCTGGATTATCTGCCAGTTGTTGCCTTGCCTCGCCTGCTGGCCGGCGAATTGATCCCCGAGCTAGTCCGGGGAAAGAGTGTGCTGATCGGACCGGCATTAGCCGCCCATAACCCCGGTTTGCATACGCCTATTGACCGTGGCGGAAACCCTGGAATCTCCCCGCTGGTTTTTCAAGGATTTGCTTTGCAGACCTTGCTGGGGCAACAGACGGTTCATCCCATGCCGGAGGGATGGCAGCTGGTCATTCTGTTACTGGTTAGCACCGTCAATGTGGTGCTGTATCAACTGGGCCGCTACCAGTTCGGAATTTTGCTGACGGGGGCTGCTGCGGGCGTTTATGCAGTGAGTGGCTGGTTGTTGCCGGCCTGGTTTTTGCTCTGGCCTCCGGTGACAGCCCTGGTGGTCGTTCAGATCGCAACTTTTATTCTCGTATCACATTATAAGTTTCGCGTCGAGGAAGCGACGACGCGCCGGTTGATTATGGAGTTATCGGGTCAGTCGCATGAAAAACGCCAAATTCCCGGCTTTTACACCGATGCCGAGCCTTGGGCGCAAGTCGTCAATTTCGTCAAGCAGACTCTGGATCTGAGCTGGCTGATTTTTCTGGAGCGCCTTCCGGGCCAGTATTACGTCAAGGAGATCATCGCGCTGAATTGCAGCCTGGCCGATATCGACGAGCGCCGCCGTGATTATCGCCGGCTTCCCTATAGCGAGGCGATGGCTGAAAATCGGCTGGTGCGGCTGCAAAAACGGCTCTTCTTGCGCCTGAATGTTGATTATGAACAATATCTAACGCCATTGGTATTTGGCGGTGAGGTACTGGGTTTTTGGGTGATGGGACTGCCGGCCGGCAAGAATACGCATGTTCCCGAATTTTTTAGCATCGTAAACGAATTCAGCGTACAAATCGCCGAGATGATCTATCACCGCCAGCAATGGCTCCAACAACAGAAAATCGATAAAATTCATGATGTATTTCTTTATTTGAGACTGAAAGGCGGTGAAAATTTTCATGGCACGCTGAAACAGAATATTGCTGTTTATCAACGGCGATTGCTGGGATTAGAGCAAATATTCGATAGCATCGGGATTGCAGCCGTTTTTTACAATCCATTTGGGAGCGTGATCCAGGTTAATCACACTATGGAAGAATTGATGAAAAAGGAGCACATCCTGATTTATCAAATCACCGCCCTGGATTTACTGTGCCTGCTTTGCCAATTACCGATGGCTGATAGTCAACGTATTCTCCGCCAGGTCTTCACCGACCATAAAGCCACGACACTTCCTGCCCACCTTCCCGATAATCCGCGTTATCACTATCTGCTGCATGTCAGGCCCGTGGTGATTAATCCCCAGCAGCTTGAAGCGGGAGAAGTGGCCCCTTTTCAGTTACGCGGCATTCTGATTGAGCTGGTTGATGTGACCAGTTTGCATGATTTAAGTGTCATGAAAAGCGGTTTTATGGAGCACATCTATTTTCAGTTACGCAATGATTTACAGACTATTTTGCTAGCGGCAGATTTACTGAATTCCGGAGATCAGCCGGCCTCCAATGATGTATTGGATATGCTGAAGCAGCAAGTGGATGATGCTATCCGTCTTGTTGATCAAGCGCAAGACTATCTTTTCAAAGACTTGATAGAGCTTCAGCAGATTGAAGACTCTTATCCGGTGGAGTTGCTGGAAGCCATCCATGCGACTCTGGATGCGGCCTCTGACCAGATTAAAGAACGTCAATTAAAAATCGAGGCCCGATTACCGGAATTAGTGAGTCTGGTACTGGCAGAGCCGAATTTACTGCGGGAACTATTGAAGATGCTGCTGACGATCCTGATTGATGACGCGATCACCGGTAGCACCCTGTCAATCACCATGATTGAACAAGAACAAACCATTACATGCACACTCAGCAATCAAGGCTTTGGTATGCCCAATTCGCGTTTTCAGGACTACCTGACAGGTAGCGTTGATGATCTCACACCGGCATTTAAAAAATTACGGACTGGGATTCGCCAGATGACTCAATGGTCCGGTGAACTGACGGGGGCAAGCACGCTGGGTGAAGGCATCTGTTTCGAGTTGAAATTGCGGTGTTTTATCTAGCATTACCCATCATCAAAGGATAAATGATCAATGAGCGGCAGTGGAAAACGCATCCTGATCATTGAGGATGAAGCCTTGATTCGACGCCTGATTAGCTTGAGTTTAGAAGAGAAGTATGTGTTGCGCGAGGCAGAGAACGGTCAAAAAGGTTTGGAACTGCTCGGATCTTGGCGGCCTCATCTGGTGATTTTGGACATCATGATGCCGGTGATGGATGGCTTACAGTTCTTGAGCTGGCGTAACCAGCACCACCCGGATATGCCTGTGCTGGCACTGACCAGTATCAAGCAACCCAATCGCCAGGGACGGATTCTGAGTGCGGGCGCTAGCGCGGTTCTATTCAAACCCATATCCTTGCCTGAACTGCTCGAACAGGTTGTCAAACTGCTGCCCGGCTGACCGGCCCTGGATACGTCATTCGATGGCCCAGGGGAATAGTCCGTGATCCCATTGTTTCCCGATGCCCTCGCCAGTTCCGTGATCACCACGGTCTGGGTGGGCGTCATGCTTTCGGTGTTTTTCACCCTGCGCTTCGGCTGGAATCTGTCGGGGCTGGTTGTGCCCGGCTACCTGACCCCTCTGCTACTGATTAAACCGTTATCAGCGGCAGTGGTATTCACCGAGGGTCTGGTGACTTACCTGCTGGTCCATTGGCTGTCGGAACGCCTTTCGCGGTTCGGTGGATGGAGCAGCCTATTCGGGCGTGACCGCTTCTTTGCGCTGATTTTGGTCAGCGTGGCGGTGCGATTGCTTGGGGACGGCTGGTTGCTGCCCTGGGCTGGTCAGTGGTGGAATCAGTACTTTCAGCAGGATTTCGATTACCGCAGCGACCTGCACAGCTTTGGTTTGATCGTTGTTTCACTCATTGCCAACCAGTTTTGGAAAACCGGTGTGCGTGCCGGGTTGCTGCCGGTCATCGTCAGCGTGGGTCTCACCTACCTGATCGTTCGCTACGGCCTGCTGGAATTCACCAATTTTAGCATCGGTAGTCTGAGCTACAGTTACAATGATTTAGCGGCTTCGCTGCTGGCTACGCCCAAAGCCTATATCATCCTATTGACCACCGCCTGGATCGCCTCGCGGATGAATCTGCACTACGGATGGGAGTTTAACGGCATTCTAATCCCGTCACTGCTGGCTTTGCAGTGGTACGATCCCATCAAGATTCTGACCTCGTTTACGGAGGCGTTCATCATTCTGGGGCTGGCCCGAGGATTGCTAGCGATTCCTATGATCGCCCGCCTGCATCTGGAAGGTCCGCGCGAGTTGTTGTTTTTTTTCAACATCGCCTTCGTCTATAAAATGGCGCTTGGTTGGTTGCTGCCGCTGATTTGGCCTACTGTACCGGCCGCCGATGCTTACGGATTCGGTTATCTGCTGACTACGTTGATTGCCTTGCGGATGCATGACAAGGACATTATCGCCCGCCTGACCCGCGCTACGCTTCAGACTTCGCTGGTAGCCGCCGGTATCGCTAGTCTCGCCGGTTTTGCGCTGACCCTGCTGCCCGGAGTGCCGATGGGCGTCCGGGAGCCGCCCTCGGCCAATGTTTCAATAATCGCCGCTGACCAGACACTGACGGCGATGCTCAGCGACGACCATGTGGAGCTGAACCGGCCGCGCCGTGAGGGAACCGCGCCTGTGCCGCTTCCAGGCGAAGTGAACGCCTTTCGCAGCGGTATCGAGCAATTGCGGATCTATTTGGATACCGGGGATGCCGCTCGGCTCAAGGATGCTGCCCGGCAGCTAGACGCCGCTCATTACCAGATCTACCGGATCGAACAACGCTATCTCTATCTACGTGAACGGACGCCAGCCTACGGTTGGGGCATCTATGTGGTGGACCTGCAAGCGTCAGGGGATCTGCTGGTAGAAGTCCCAGCGCCCTTGGAAGAACGCGGAGCGCTGACGGCGGGCGGCGGGCTGTTCAGTGCGCTGCAAGGCCGTGCTCTGGCCATTGCCGGTGCTAAGCGAATGGTCAACCTCGATCGCTCGCTGGATGTGCTGACCAGCCGTCAGACGCTTTTTCAGGCATTTCATGACGTGATGGCCCGCTGGAATGTGTTGCAGGTCCGCGGCTATGATTCGCGCAATACCGCAGCGATGGCTGGATTATCCGCTAGCCGCTACGCAGCCGGCGGCACACAACCGCCCACCACTTTGTGGGTGCGCGCTAGCTTGCCGCCTGGACTCGATCTGGCCCGGTTGAAATCGCTGGTGGGTGAGCTGGCGGTGCGCTGGGAAACTACGCCGCTGCCCAATCTGCAACGGGACGCCACACGCAGCGGTTTTGCTGAACTGGTCCTTGACCGCAGCGACCTGCGGCGATTGATGGCGCGAGCTACAGTGGGCGCAACCGAGACGCCATTGCACGTTGGGGAACTGCGGATCGACGGTTATCTCCAGGAATGGCTGCTGACCGGCAAAGCGCGTATTGCTGAACGCGGGACCAGCCTGTATCGCCCTCCCTTGCTGGAAGAGCTGTTGTATATCGATGAAGAAATTCTGACGCCGCTCCTGGGATTGATTCGCACCGGGTACCGGGGCGGTGTCTGGACAGAAGAGGGATTGCTGACCCTGCGGGCGTTGGCCAGTGCCGCCAGCGCGGTTGGCTACCGCCTGTCGCGCTATCAGCACCGGCTGAGCGGCCAGGAATATCTGCTGCTTGCTGAGGAAGAGACCCGCCGTCCGCGCCGCTACTGGGGCGCCTATGTGTTCCGGCTGGGCGAGGGGCCGGGCTATCTGGTGCAGATTCCCCATCCGCTTTTTGAAATCAATACCTTGGAGTATGGCTTGTGGCTGTTTGAACAACTGCAAGCCGATGTTCTTCTGCTGGCTGGCGCCCATCCGGAGACCAACCCAGATGGCAGTGCCGATGTCCTCAATCCCGGCTACCCGCTGAGCCTGTTTTCGCTGGTTAACCAGGTCGTGATGCGTGAAGCGGGTTCCCGGCCAATGCTAGCGGCCGGCGTTCGTGCCTACGGGATCCGGCCAGGCGAGCCATCGCCTTCCAAAGATGTGCTATTGAGTTGGCATGATGGCGCTTCGCGCCGTGAAACGCTCGATGCGCTTGGGCAGCGGCTGGTCGCCGCCTTGGAAGCCGATGGTCTGACCTTCGAATTCCTGAGCGGAGCGCCTTATGCCGTTGGCTTCCAGGCCAGCAGCGTTCTCCAGGCGCGCTATCTGAACGCAGCCGCTCACAAGGCGTTTTGCCTGCTGTGGCTATCGCCGCTGGTCCGGGCCAGCTACCGTCAGCAGGGCGAGAATCTGCTTCAACAAACCCAGTTCGAAGCGTTGAGTATTCCAACCCGGCATGCCAATCTCGATCGGCAAATTGCCGGACTTACGCTGACGGCCGAACTTCCGCCGCAGGCGTGGCGGGAGGCGTTGCAAGCCTATGTGGAACAGCGCGATATCGTGGCGCTGCGTCAATTGCAAAGCTGGCCGGCGTATCGCTATCTGCGGTTGATCGATCAGGATACGCAAATGGCTTTCCTGTTGACGCTGGATGTTTATGGACGTTTGGCGGTCGTGACCAATCTGGCGCCGCGCCAGCCGGAAGAATGGGTGGTTGCGGACCAGCCGCCGGCGGCTGAACAAATAATGCGCTTCAAGAGCCGCCAGGCGGGCTGGCTGCGGTTTGCGCCGCCATGATTCGCCTGCTTGGCCAAACATTACGCGGGTTGGTGGCGCTGGCAATACTCACTGCGCTGGTCTGGTGGTTATGGCCATTGGCACAGACAGCCTGGCGGCTATTCGATCCACACGGGCGGCAGGACGCCGACCCCCGGTTGGCTGAAGCAGTGGCGGAGGCGGTGTATGTGCTGGAAGAATCACGTTGGCTGGAGTTTCCGTTGGCTGCGCAAGGGGATTATATCAAGGTCGTCACGAACGCCAGCCTGCCGCCCGCGCTGGCCCGGTCTCGCCCGCCTGAGACTTTTTGGGATTACGCCTTGGACTATCAGGTGCTGGACAGGGCAGGACACGTGCTAAAAGCGGAGACTTACCATCAGCGCACGCTGATGAGCTGGTATAAACCGGAAGGCGCGCAACAACCGTTAACCCCGGCGTTTTATTTGAACCAGCGCAGCTTGCCGGCGAATGGCCGGGTGATCGCCATTAATGTGCGTGAGACGCCGGGGGCCGTGCGCCTGCGCTTGCGCTTGGCGAGCCGCGCCGCTGCGATTGATGAAGTGGTGGCGCGTGTCTATGCCCAGGGGCATTTGTTTGATACGGCTCAAGATTACCGCTGGCAGCGTGTCAGCCGCCGTTTGCGGGACCGGCTGGCGCGCGCCAGCGTGTACGGTCCGGAGCTGCTGAGTCTGACCGAGCAGACGCAGTTGCTGCGGCAAATCTGGAACCCTGTTGCGCCGCTGGGCGTTGAAGGCGATGCCTACCACAGCCGGAAAATGTATGTGGTGTTTGAGGCCGAAGCGGAACCGCACCGGTTGCCGGTATTGCCCGCCGGTTTATACGCCGGCCCGGATTTGCATGGAATGATCGCAATTCCCGAGCCGGGCGGGATGGTTGACCTGGAATTTCTGGATGTCGCGCCCCTGCTGGCGCAGGCGGAGATTTCTCCTGGCTCCTCTCTTTCAAAGGAAGATGGCGGAACCAAAGAGATGTCCCGGTCAACCGCCATCCGCCTGCGCTGGTACGGGCGGCAGCCCTCGCAGCGCGCTGAATATTCAGTTGCGTTGACCGGGCCGGCGATGCGCTGGCCGGGTGCTTTTGAACCCGGCCTGGTGGAAATCATTGCATCGCAACCGGTAGTCGTCCGGGCGGTCCTGCGCCAGGCATCCGGGCAGCCTTTTGAGTTGATTCATGAACCGGTTTATCTACGCTTGTACCGCATGAGCTTAGAGCAAGCCCTGGATTTCAACATCGCGCATGTTGGGTCACAACCGGCATTTTGGCGGGTCGATTTGCGCCGGGCGCGACCTGACGCTGAGGCTACAGCGTCTGCCCGCTATGCACTGCTGGATAAACACGGCACCGTGCTGCGTCAAGGTACGCTGCCGGTTTCCGCGCTGCCCTCTCATTATGATTGGCTGGTCAGTCCGGACGCCTTTTTTGACCGGATCTCCGAACCTGCCAGTTACGCTTTTGTCCTGCCGGCTCATGTAGCCAAGGTGCGGTTACAGGCTGAAACGCCACTACTGGCGGCTGCCTATACCCGGCCGCCGGATTTGCCGCGTTTCGTTCAGGTGCCGGAAGACTACCAGCCTGCTTTGCCCGGAGCCCGCGGCCAGCCGTTCTGGTTCCCGGTGTTGCCGGCCGGTGCGCCGGCGCTGCTCCAGAATGGGCGGAGCATGCTGATGGTGGTGCAGTCACGGCCACCCGAAACGGACCTGGACATTCTGGCGGGCCATTATGATTGGCAGGACTACCTGCCAGAAGGGGCTTGGCGCGCCCGCTATCTGCTGAGTCCTCGCGATCCGGCAACGCCGCTGCGTGTTCAGGCGCTGGATAATGTGTTCCGGCCGGTATCCGCCGGCGTTCCCGCCGTGCTGCATTTCCAGGATCAGCCAGGGCGTTCAACCGTGCAGCCGGCGCTGCTGGCTCTGCGGGAATCCGCGGCGCCCTGTGCGTTCCAGGTCGCGGTGGATGGCATCACCGTCTACTCCGGTGTTCTAGCGGTGCGCCGTGCCTCTATCCGGCTGCCGCCCGTGCCTGCAGGGACCCATACCCTGACTGTGACGGCCTCACGGCCAAGCCGCTGGCTGATTAGCAATACCGGTGCGAATGGAGACAGCGTTATCCGCCGGCTGGCCTCTATTCTAGACAGGCAGCCGCTCGAATTTATCTATCCGAAAACCACCGCTGGCGAGGAAATCCTGACGGGTGTTTTGCACATGCCTCTGGGCGCGGCTGAGCGCAGCCGGGTGCGTGTCACGGTCGAGATCGCCCATACCGCTCTGTTGGGTCCTGCCAGCCGGCTGACGGCACGCGAATGGCGTTATGACCTGCTGCCTGATCAGAGCCAAGTGATTCCCGTGCTGGATACCCCGAATGAACAGGTGGGCGGCGGTCAGCGGTTTTTCTTGCCGCTGGGTGACGATCTTGCCCCTGGCCTGTACCGGATCCGCCTGCAATTGGAGCGGGGTAGCGGTTATCTGAGCCTATACCGGGTGATTCCCGGCCTTCCGGTCCTGTCCGAACTGTTTCGTGAGGAGACGCAGCCATGAATCTATCTCTGTCTTACGAGAATTCTATTGCGGCAACCGTTTGTGCTTCCCATCCCCATCCTCCTGTGCAAGAAAGGTATGCGTATGGGTACGGCGGGCGGATCATTCTGCTGCTGATCCTGTTAACCATGATCGCAGCCCCTGCCCAAGGATCTACTCTGGAAGCGCTATGGAACGATAGCCAGAGCCGCGATTACCGGGCGCCGGCGTCGAACGAACTGGAGCAGGCCGAACAGCTATTCCGGCGGACCTTCGCCGGCGAGACCGGCGAAGCGCTAGCAGCGGACTGGGCCGCTTTGGGATTTCAGTTAGAGCAGGTGACCGAGCAGGGCCACGTCTTTACCGTTGTCCGGGAACGGCCGGACCAGCGCTGGGGGCGTGGCTTCTACACGTTCGCTGCCCGCTCGGCCAGCCGTCCGGTTCTCCAGGCGCCGCATGCCTTAAGCGATAAATTCACGGGGCTCATTGCGCTGCGCCTGTTTGCCCAGGGCCAGTTTGCGGCCGGTGCCTGGAGTACTGCGCCGCGCCGTTATCAGAATGAAGACGATGAAACAGTCGATGCCGATCTGGCGCATCTGCCCGAGAGCCATTTGCTTGCTTTCAGCAAGGCGGCTGCATTCTCCCAGCCAGCCAGTGCAATCTTGCAACTGCACGGTTTCGCCGCCGAAAAGCGCAAGACGGAGGCGGGCCGGACAGCCGGGGCGATTATCAGCGCTGGCCAAAGCCAGCCGACACGGGCGGCTGAACAAACCGCCCATTGCCTGGGCGGGGTAATCACCGAGCCGGTATTGCTCTATCCCATCCAGATTGGGGAGCTGGGCGGCACGGCCAATCAAATCGGCCAGACGCTGCGGGCGTTGGGCAGCAGCGCCTTTGTGCATATCGAACTGGTGCGGTCCGTCCGGGAACAACTCCGTGTCAATGCTGCATTGCGAGATCAATTCGGCGGCTGCCTGGCGGGGGTACGGCTCTGATGCCAAAGCGGATGCGCGTCTGGGCATGGATGACGCTATTGGCAGCGATGCCCGCCGCTGCCAGCCCTGATCCGGTGCAGATCGATTTGCTCGGGCGCTATCCGCTGCCGTTGCGGTGGGATAATGTGCGTGATGAACCGCTGTGGGTAACAGGCGCCAAACCGTTTCCTGCATCTGGCGGCAGCGAGGAAACAGCCTGGCCTGAATCTCACCGGTATTACCGGGTCCGTCTGTCCTCCGGCGAGAGTACGACGGTTTGGGTGCCTGCCAGCGAAGGGCTGCGGGTCGACCGTCCCCAGGGCCGGCTCAACCCGCAAGATTTGCAGTTCATGGTTTCCAACGGTTCCGGACTCTATGTTGGCGCAGCCGTGCAGCCTTCGGCGCAGGGGGATTCATTGCTGCTGCCGCCAGATTGGCCGGAAGAGCGGCTGGTGCGCATCAGCCGGCCTGCCGTGGCGCGCGACGCTCTCGAAGCGGCTCTGTTTGTGTCGCGGCGGGATGCGTTGAGCGAACCGGCGCCTTACCGGGATAGGGTGGATTTTTCAATGCAGCCCTTTGCCGGTGAGCAATCGCTGCCTGTTACCCAGGCCGGGTTGCGGCCCGGCAGCCAGGCAGCCGCTCAGCCTTATTGGCTATTGCCAGCCGGGCTGCCGGCACGGCTGCACGTACGCGGGCCGATACGGCTGGCGCTGGAACACCGGCTGCGCTATCCGCTCACTGAAACGCAAACGCGTCAGACATACCGCATCTACGCCCGGTTGAATGGCCGGCCCTGGCAAGCGCTGGATTTTGCAGCGGGTGCCGAGACCCGGCAGGCGGTCTGGGTGGATGGCTGCGCCGAAACCTTGGGCCGGTTGGAAACCGGCTATCTGGAGCTGCCGGCCGGTGAACATGAGCTGGCGCTGGAATCGACCCTGCCGCTGTATGCCCGCGTGCTGGCTCAGGATGATTCTGATTATCTGCTCCCTTCTCTCAATGCGCCGCCATTGACCGCTGCGGAGGCGCGGGCGGCCCGGCCGGTCGAACACGGCTCAATTTGGGACATGACCCCGAAGCAATTGGCCCATCCTCTGGAGCGGATGACTCTGGCCGGAGAGGAACGAACAGCGCTGCGTCTGGGGCGCGATAATCAATACCGGGATGGTGGTTTAATTGCATCGATCGCGATGCAACAGGCGGCGCTGGCGCATCGCGAAGATCCGCGGCTGGCTGGACAGGCCCAAGACTTATTCGGGTTGTTTACTTTTTACCGCCCGCTGCTGCCGGTCAACAAGCCATCATCCACCCCGCAGCAGTTCGTCTGGTTGCAGGGCCGCCGGTTGCTGGCGCAGGCGGACCGGCTACGGGAAGCGGTTATCGCCGAGCGGTTCAGCGTGGATGCGCTCAATACGCTGAGTCCCGCCTACCTGCTGGAATTGCCGCCGCAGGCCGAATTGGAATATCGATTGCCAGAACGGCAGACACCTTCACGATTGCGGCTGGCATTCAATCCATCCGGCCTTGATCAGCCAGTCGATCTATGGCTGCGCTACGATGACCAGCCGCCGGTCCCGGTGCGGGTTCAACCACCGGAACTGGCCGGGTCATTGTTTCTGCCCAGCCCCGGCGAGGCAGCGTTGGCGTTGCTCGGTAAGCGGCATGGCGTGCCGGTGCCGACCACGCTGACCGCGCCGTTTGGCGCCTGGCAAACACCGGGGGCGCTGGTTCCAGCAGCGATGATGGAATTGCCATTGCCCGCCGGGGTGCGGCGCATCCGCTTGGGTGGCGCTGGCCAGCCGCTCCAAGTCGCGTTGCATTACCGCGCCAGCCGGCCTTATCAGCTTTCCGAGAGCGCGTACCTGGACATGGTCCGGCGGCTGGGTCCGGGCGCGGTGTACCACGAATTTCAGCAACGGCTGCGGAAGGCCGCTGATTCTCCAGTGCAGGCCGGACCCGCATCCCCTGAAACCGGTTTCGCCGAAGACCGTGACGCCCGGCGGGAACTGGCCAATCATTGGCAGCCGCTGCTGCGCCTGCTGAGTACGCAGACCCGGCATTTCATGGCCGGACTGGCCCCGGCCCCTGCTCCCCAATCGCCAGTCAGCGAAAAAGCCCTGACCGGCGCGCGCCGGCTGACGCAAAGCGAACAATGGCTGCCGGCATTGGAGCAGTGGAGCACATTGAGCGAGGCGGCCAATCCACTGATACGGGAAGAAGCGGTGACGGGCCAGACGCAGGCGCTTGAACAGTTGAATGAGGAATTTCTCGCTGAACTCATGTTGCGCGGCATATTTGCCTATGACCCTGATGATCGAGTGCAGGAACGGGCATTCACTAGACTGATGCAACGCTATACCGCCGCTGAAGATGCCGAGTCATTGCTGACGTTGACCGGAGTGGCGGCCGTCCGCCGGCCCGATCCAACCCGGTTGCGCCAACTGGCTGGATTATTGCTGGAACAGGATCAGCCCGATCTGGCGCTGATGACCGCCTTGGCGTTGCCGCCAGCAGAATGGCCGGTGGAGATCGTGTTGCGCGCCGCCGGCCGGTTGCGCTGGCAGCGGGTGTTCGATCATGCCTTGGAGCGATTGCCTGACGCCGCGCAGCGTGCTCTCTGGCGCGGCTATCGTGCTGAGAAGCAAGGCCATTACCCCGAAGCGCTGCGGGAATGGCGGGAGGCGGGTCCCACGGGCCATGCGCTGGCCGCTGCGCTGGAGGAAGGATTGGCGCTACGCGGCCAGCTCAGTGCGGCGGATGTGGCGGCGCGGGAGCGCGCTGTCACCGGCTGGGTGGTTTGGTCGATGCATCATCCGGGACCGTGGTTATGGCGCAATGCGGAATATCTGGTCAGCGATCACGCCGGCGCGGCAGCGCTCCATGCCGTGGAACGAGACCTGTTTGCTCAAACCTTTCGTGCTCAGCCGGAGCACCCGGTCCGCTTGACCGTTTACGGCCCGGCCCGCCTGCGGCTCACTGCCCGGTTGCTGCATCCGGCGGATGAACCGGAGCAGCCGCTGGATGACTGGCTGCTGGTCCGCGATGGCGGCCGTATCGAGCGGCTGCCTATCACCGGCGACCGGCCCAGTCAGGGCTTGACCCTTGTTGGCGATGTCACCGCGCAGCCGGGCCGGCTGATCAGTCTGGACTACACGGCCGGCCCCGGTCTGCATGTCGTGGAAATCGCCGCGCACCAGCACGCACTGTTGGTGGCGCCGCTGGTCTGGCGGCCGGAACAGCCCTTGTCCGTCTTGCCGGAACCCACGCCAGCGGCAGTCGCCGCGGCGGCGCTGGGATGGACGCCTGGCGAATCAAAGCAGAACGTGCGTGACACATGGACATGGCCACCGTCCGGCTGGGCAGGCATCCGGCGCGATCCTGCGGCTTGGGACGCTGCCCTGCAAGAAGCCGGATTGCCGGTGCAAGTGGTTGCTGGCTGTCAACTACAACCCTTGCCATTGCCGCCTCAACCGCTTTTCCAGCTGGACACGGATACCTTGCGAGCCACGCTGAATCACGTGGCGGCTTCCAATCCTGCGGGTCTGGCGTGGCCCGGACCACCGCCCGGTCCAGCACAGATTCTGCGCAGCCGCTTGATTGAAACACTCTGGGACGTGGAGCAGCATCCCGAGCAACTGGCTCAGCGTCTGCCCGGAATGGAACAGGCGGTTGCCGCCCAGCCCGGAACGCCAGGAGTGGAACCGCTGTTGCGCCGCTTGCGCCGCCGCGCGGATTGGGAGCCGTTCCTGGCGGTCACCCGCAGCGCCGGCTTGCGCTACCTCGAAACGTCTGGCTGGCAACCGGAAACCCCTTTGTTACGGGTGCGCAAGGCGTTGACCCCGCTCGCGGCGGCAGATGAGCAGGTATTGTCCGGCGTTGAACAACTGGGGCTGCTGACGGCCAACCCGGCCCCGGCCCGGCTGCAAATCGATTTGCAGGTCATGGATTTGCGCTACTTGCCACCGCAGCCGCTGATCGTCTGGCATCAGCTGGATGGTCAGCAAGAACAGCCGGTATTGCTCACGCCGGACGCCGCCCGCCAGCCGCTAACCGTCACAATACCGCCGGGTGAACATGTACTGCGCATCGGTCTGGCCGATCCGGCGGCCAACCAGTTCTTGCGGGTCCGGGTCCGTGAGCAACGGGGCGGCGCCTTTCAACCGGTTACCAGCGGCCTCAAGCGCCTGTACCAGATCGCCACCCTTGCGGAGCCTTGGCAAAGCCGGCTGGAAGGACCGGCCTGGCTGCGTATCGACGAATGGCGGAGCGGGGCGCTCAGCAGCCGCTATCGCTATTTCGGTCCGGGGCTGCACGACCTGGAGCTGCGCCCCGCTATTGGCCAGAGTGAGGCGCTATTTCGCGTCCATCGCCAGCGTGTGCTGGACGCCCCTCGCGAAACCACTCCGCCGCGCATCACGCGCTGGACGCTGGAACCGGTCCCGGACGCGCCCGCACAGGTTCCCGAAGCGCCGCCGCCTTCAACTTGGGTGATGGCGGACCGCTATGCCCTGGGTGAGCAGCAAGCCGGGACTTGGGGACTGGGCGCAACGCTGGCACGCTCGATTCCTCCGCCAAATGAAGGCAGCGGTGGACTGGCTGACGAGTATCTGGAGATCAACGGTCATTACCGGTATTACGACGATGACTGGCACAACTTCTATGAAATGGAGGCGCTCTACCGTTTGCATCAGCGTGGCGATCCCACCTTCGGGCTGAGAGGTCTTTGGCAGCACGAAAGCGATTGGCCCGGCGTGTCCTATCAATTGAGCTGGGAGGGCTACGCCCAGCAATCCGGGGCTTGGGCCTGGAATTCCACGGTGCGCGGCCAGATCCGCCAGCGCCGCGACCTCACGCCGAAACTCCATCACACGCCCAGCCTGGGGTTCTTCACGCGCTATTTGGATCAGCAATCCGGCTTTGACGGCCGGCCGGGCTATGTCGACCAGGATGTGTTCAGCACGTATAAAGATTTCCACCGGCACGGACTGGTGCTTGCCGATACGCTGGTTTACCAGCCTTGGCTGGATGCTCTGTGGCATGGCAGCGTAGCCCTGACTTCGGACGAGGATGGGAATCTGCTGGACCCGGAGCAATTCAATGCCGGCATCGGCTGGAAGCAGCAATTGGGCAGCTGGCAAGCGGGTATTGGCTACGATTGGACCTATTATTTCGCACAAGGCAACCACGATTGGGACCGGCCCGAGGCGACGCAAAACCGCACTGTATTGGGCCATTTGCTATGGGACAAAAGCGGGGGTGGCCAGGGCCGGTTGAATTTGGAGCTGCGGATGCAGTACGACCTGGACAGCCGCAGCTATGGCGCCTGGTTGTCGGCCCAATGGTTCCCGGATCGCGGGCGCGGCTACCGGGATTTCCGCAGCGTGGATTTTCGCGGCCTGCGCGAGCGGCAGTTGCCGCTGGAATTCAACAATCGCCAGGATGCGCCACCGGGTGAGGATTATCCGCAATGAGTGTGTCCGGCCATCCCAAGGCGCCGCCGCCCCGTCAGCGCCGCTGGAGCGAACCACGCAAACCGTGGCTGAATGTGAGCTTCCAGACCGTTCAGCAGACATTGCGGGATGGTTTGCCGCCGGTGTTAGCCCGTGCTTCCCAGGCATTGCTGGAGCAATTGGCGGCTGGTTTTATGCGGGACTGGCCCGGTGTGCGTGACGATCCGCCGGATTGGGCGTTGCCGGTTGCAATCCATTATCGATTATTCATTTTTCTCAACTACGATCTTGAGCAGCAAACCGCTCGTCTGGATCAATTACGGCGCTTACAGACCGAGTATGGCCAGCGTTACCGGCAGGCTGTTACCGAACCAGAGCGCCAGCACCACCTGCTCACGTTCGCTCACCATCTTGGCGCGAGCCGCCGGCAACGGATCGGTGACCGCCGGGCTTTCCAGCGCTGGCTAGGCTACGACGCGCTGGCGGAGCGTTGTCAACGTCAGCGGGCGGCCGGTGACCGGCGGCTGGCCTTTGTGCTGGAGCGGCTGGGTTTCGTGAGCGCCCGCCTGCTGAAACAATTGAGTGAGCAGCATGACTCTCTGTGGTTATGGCGCCGCCTTGGGCTAGAGGCGCGGTTGTTGCCGCTGCTGGCTCACGATGGCGATCCACGGGTCCGCATCGCCGCATTTCACGCGCTGGCAACTGTGCTGCACGAACTGCCAGCAATCGGGCAGACCGCCGCAGTTGCGGGTACCACTCTGCGTTATCTCTACGGCGCTGCCCTGGATCACCGGCAGGCTGTGTGGATTCAGACCGAAGCGCTTGAACTGCTGGAAGCGCTCGATCCTCCTTCACTGGCAACGGTGTTAAATGCCCGGTTCACCCAGCCGGGTACAGCCAGCGATGATTTATTTGTCCGGCGCCGGGCAGCGCAGCTGGTGGGCCGGAACCTCCAGACGTTGCCCGTATTGCTAGCACTGTTGCCGGCGGTACAGCAAGATCCCAGCCCCTATGTCCGTCAAGGTCTGGCCGAATCCTTACCCGCACTGCCCTTGGAAACGGCGCTGTCAATCTGGCAACAAATGGTCCGGGATGATCCCGCGCCGCCAGTACGGGCAGCAGCACTGCTGCAAATCGCTCCGCTACTGTGGGCTGAACCGGCATTGATCCAATCATTGTGTGATGGATTAACAGCCGTTCTCGATACCGAAACCGATGCGTTCGTATTGCGTGTAGCACTGCGTGAGATCGGGCGAATTCACCAGCAATGGCTGGAAGAAGAACGGCTGGAATCACGGGCGCAGACGTGGCGCCAGGAGCTGGGTCCTGCGATTGCTCGCTTGCATGGGCGGGCCAGCAGCGTGGCAGTGCGGCGTTGGGCCGCCCAAACCCGTGAGCATTTGTGGGCATGGGCTACTCCAGAGCGCCGCCGCCAGTTGTGCATATTGGCTGAACACGTTGCCAATATCCCGGCGGGGTATAGTCGGCGGCTGCCACGCGCCTTGGCGAGCAACGATGCCGATCTAGGACGGCTGCTGGCGCTGCTGGCGCAAAACGGCCACGGCTTTGACCTGCGCCGCAACTGCTTTGGGGCCTGGCTGACCCGGGGCCAGACACTCGGATTCCGGGCTTGGCGCTGGCTGTACGAGATCCGCCATCCGGCCACCGATAAACGCCAGGCGTTCCGGCATACCGTGGGCCGGATCTATTACGGGAACCTGCGGGTGCCATCCAGCATTCTAGCGGAACTGGCTGAAACCAAGGTGCCAGGCGAGCCGCTGTTAGACAGCGTCGAGGCAGGCTGGCGGCCTTATCTGCCGCTGGTGGATGAATTGATTTCCAGCCTGGATCAGTGGAACCGGACATTGCGCCGCTATACCAGTGAAGGTGTGACCGAAATCGTTGCCCCGCGCGCTTTGTGGCGGCGATTGCGGGCGCGGACCGTGCTGACCGTCCGCTTTGCCGGATATGCCCGGTTGCGCAATTGGCGTGAAGGTTCACAACAAAATCCTGCTGCTTATTTGCAGGCGATCGTCCGGCTGGGATTCACTGTTCGTCTGCTGCCGTACCCTGTTGAATCCGGGTTGCCGCTGGAACCCGATCCGCTGGTCAAACGGTTTTTTCCATCAACCGTGGATAAGCCGCCCGATGCGCCATTCGAAAAAGCCCGCTTGCCGTTGCTCGAATCTGGCGTCAGCCGCCTGGGTCAAGGTCTGGCCCTGTGGCCTGCGGTCGATTGGGCGAGGCTGTGGGAGCGGTTCCGTGAATATTTCTTTTCGGCGTATCAAAATTCTCTGTTTGATCTCAGCGTCTTTCTAGCGGTGGCCGGTGGATTGTTCTTTGGCCAGCACGTCTACGCTACCCAACGCATCCGCCGGGCCCGGCGGCGGCGGGCGCTGGTCATGGGCGGCTGGGGGACGCGCGGCAAATCGGGGACCGAACGGCTCAAAGCAGCGCTTATCAATGCGCTAGGCTTTGGCGTAGTATCTAAAACCACCGGGTGCGAGGCTATGTTCTTGCACGCCTATCCCTTTGGTCCTCTCAAGGAGATGTTCCTGTTCCGGCCCTATGATAAGGCGACCATTTGGGAGCAAGGCGATGTTTTACGATTGGCTGACCGGCTGCATGCCGACGTCTTTCTATGGGAGTGCATGGGCCTGACGCCAGCCTATGTGCATATCTTGCAACGGCAATGGATGCGTGATGACGTAGCGACAATCACGAACACCTACCCGGACCATGAAGATATTCAAGGACCGGCGGGTTACAACATTCCCGAGGTGATGACGGAGTTTATCCCCGCTCAATCGTTGTTGCTCACGAGCGAGGAACAGATGCTGCCGGTTCTGCGCGATGCCGCCAAACAGCTGGGTACTGAGGTTAAAACGGCCGGCTGGCTGGAAGCAGGCTTGCTGACTGAGGACGTGCTGGAGCGTTTTCCTTATGAGGAACATCCTTACAATATTGCGCTGGTGTTAGCGCTGGCTGAAGAGCTGGGTGTGGCGCGCGACTTTGCCCTGAAAGAGATGGCCGACCGTGTAGTGCTGGATATCGGCGTGTTGAAGCGCTATCCCCAGGCACAAGTGCGGAATCGTGGACTGGAATTTATCAACGGTATGTCGGCCAATGAGCGATTCGGCTGTCTAAACAACTGGCAGCGGATGCGCTTCGACCGGCAAGATCCAGAACAGGAGCCCGGCGTGTGGATCACCACGGTGGTGAATAACCGGGCTGACCGCATTCCCCGCTCGCGGGTATTCGCCGGTATCCTGGTCGCGGACCTGAGCGCTGACCGGCATTTCCTGATCGGTACCAATCTGGACGGTTTGCAAGGGTACATTCGTGAAGCGTGGGAAGAATATATCCAGGGCCTTAGCCTGTGGCCGGACGATGCAAAGGTTACCGGGGCGCTGCGGGTGCTGAAACAACAGGCCGGCTGGCAGCGGATTCCTACTGCAGCCGGGCAGTTAACGCAACGGCTTACCGCCTTGCTGAAGCATCTGGGTGTGACCGGCCCGCCCCGGCCGCCACCGGAATTTTGGCGTGATCCGTCCGGGCTGAAAACCTGGCTGGCAGCGCAGGACGTGGCGGAAGAACACAGTAGCGAACTGGCGGCCCACCTGATCGAGGAAGGGCAGTGTTTCGATGACTATCAAGCATTGGCGGCGCGGGTGGCCAGCAGTACGCCAGAACAGCACGCGGCGTTGGATCAGGCGTTTCACGAACACTTATGGCGCTGGTTCGCCCGCAAATTAGTGGTCATCCGCGATGCTCATGCCAGCGGTGAGCAGATCATTGCGCGGATTGTTCAAGAAACGCCGCCGGGTATGGAGCACCGGTTGATGGGCATCCAGAATATCAAGGGGCCAGGACTGGATTTTGTCTATCGCTGGCAGGCGTGGGAAACCTGCCGCCAAGCATGCCAGCGGTTGCGGGACGCGGACCCGCTGATCGCCCGTCAAGGCTTGCAGGAATTGGCCTCTTTTCAGGAATTTGGCGTGTTAAGCGCCGGCGAAGTGCAAGAGACACTGGCCCTGGTTCGCGGCCGGGGAGTCGCCCAAAATGAATACTTTCAGGCAGAATTGACGTTAATTGAATCGAATCTGCAACAAGCACTCGATGCAGTGCATGCCCAGACCCAGACCCAGAATGAAAGCTCTGGCCTCCTTCACCGGGTTGCTGGGGCTATCGAAGCGTTTCTTGATGCCGGAGATGCCATCCGCCGGCGCCGGCTGGCAAACCGGATCTATCGTGATCTGACCGATGAGCGGATCAGCCGCCAGCGGGCGGCGCTTGAATTGCGGGAATTGATCCACCGGCAGAAAGGAGGTTGGCTGGAGAAGCGGATTCGCGCTTGGCTGACCGTGTTGCGTGGTGACCGGATAGCGGTGTGATGAAAGAGAACGGCATCTAATTTATTCGTCTCCTAGAGAGGCAGGATCATGCAAAAACCTCAATTTCCCGCCGATGAGGCTCAACGCCTGCAGGCATTACGGGCGCTGAAGGTGCTCGATACCCTGCCGGAAGAACGCTACGATCGCCTCACTCGCATCGCCCGGCAGATGTTCAAGACCTCGATCACCCTGGTCAGCCTAGTGGATGCTGAGCGGCAGTGGTTCAAATCCCGTCAAGGATTGGAGACCATAGAAACGCCACGCGATATTTCCTTCTGTGGCCATGCCATTTTAGAAAACCGGATTTTCTATGTCTCCGATGCCACGCAAGATCCACGCTTTGCCGATAACCCTTTAGTGGTTGGAGCGCCCAATATCCGGTTGTACGCTGGCGCGCCGCTTTCCACTGTGGACGGTCACCGGGTGGGGGTGCTTTGCATCATCGATAATCAGCCGCGCTGCCTCACCGCTGAGGAATTGCAGGCGCTACGTGATCTGGCCGACTGCGTTGAGGTCGAACTCCAGCAAGCGCATATCCATCAGGCGGCCGATACGCTGCGCCATTGGGAGAACTATCTGCACACCGTGTTGAATACGGTTATCGACGGTGTGGTGACCATCGATGAACAAGGGATTATTCAGTCTTTCAATCGTGCCGCAGAGCATATTTTTAACTACACCGCCCCGGAAGTCATCGGCAAAAACGTCAATGTCCTGATGCCGGAACCGTATTGCAGCGAACACGATGCTTATCTGGCACGCTACCAAGCCACGGGTGAGGCGCGCATCATCGGCATTGGCCGTGAAGTTGCGGGCCGGCGCCGGGATGGTTCGATCTTCCCGATGGATTTAGCGGTAGGCACAGCCACGCTTGAAGGCGTCCCCTTATTTACCGGCGTCGTACGCGACTTAAGCGAACGCCAGCGGGCCAAACGGCAACTGGACGAAACCAATCACCTGCGCCAAGCTATCCTTGATAGCGCTAATGTCGGCATTATTTCGACCGACATCAAGGGCGTGATTCGGATCTTCAACAAGGCTGCTCAACGGATGCTTGGGTATACGGAAGAAGAGATGGTCGGTAAACCCAACTTGGTGCTGATTCACGATCCCGGCGAAATCGCTGCGCATGCCAAGGCGCTATCCAAGGAGCTGGCATGCTCCATCGAACCGGGCTTTGAGGTGTTCGTGGCTAAACCTCGCCGGGGTCAGGTTGCTGAAAATGAGTGGACCTGTATCCGCAAGGATGGGAGCCGTTTTCCAGTATCGCTGACGGTAACAGCCCTGCGCGATCCACAGGGTGAAATTACCGGTTTTCTGGGAATTGGCAACGATATTACCGAACGCAAGAAGATGGAGCGCATGAAAAACGAGTTTGTCTCCACGGTCAGCCATGAACTGCGCACCCCGCTCACGTCGATTCGGGGGGCGCTGGGCTTGGTTTTGGGCAAGGCTTCCGCCGGTCTATCCCCCAAGGCCCAGCAACTACTGGAAACCGCTAACCGTAACAGCGAACGGTTAACGCTGCTCATCAACGATATTCTCGATCTGGAGAAAATCGAGTCGGGGCGCCTGGAGTTCAATTTTAAACTTCTGGACCTGGCGGCGCTGGCCCGGCAAGCGCTGGCTGCTAATGAAGGCTATGCTCAGCAACATGGGATACGCCTGCATTTGAACGAGGAGGTGCCGCAAGCCATGGTCTGGGGTGACGAGCATCGCTTGTTGCAGGTCTTCGCCAATCTGTTATCGAACGCCATCAAGTATTCGCCTAAAAACGGCGAAGTTGCGGTGTCGGTGCAACCGGCCAGCAACGCGTATTTCCGGGTGGGCGTCAAGGACAACGGGCGCGGTATCCCGGCGGCGTTCCGCCACCGGATCTTCCAGCGTTTCGCTCAGGCAGACAGCTCCGACACCCGTGAAAAAGGCGGGACAGGTCTGGACTTGAGCATCACCAAGGCCATTGTTGAGCGCCATAATGGGTACATCGATTACTATTCACAGGAGAATGAAAGCACCGAATTTTTCTTCGAATTGCCCGTATGGCAAGAGGTTATCGAAGCTGATCATCCCGGCCGCACCCGGTCGCGGGTGCTGATTTGCGAGGATAATCCTGATGTGGCGTCCATCCTGGCCGCGCTGCTTGAACAAGAAGGACTCAGCTGCGACATTGCTGCCACTGCCGCCGCTGCCCGGAGTTTGCTGACCAAAGTCCCCTATCGTGCCTTGCTATTGGATTTGACCTTGCCAGATGGCGATGGTCTGACCATGATCCGCCAGTTGCGTGAAGATGAAACCACCCACGAAGTGCCGGTCATTGTCATCTCGGGGCGCGCTGAGGAAGGGCGCAACGCCTGGTCAGGCGATGCCCTCACCGTGGTGGATTGGTTGCGTAAACCCGTGGATAGCGAGCGATTGGCGCAGGCCCTGGATCAGGCCTTACGCCAAGGGCGATTCCCTCGTATCTTGCATGTCGAGGACGATCCGGACATTATTCAAATTACCCAGGCACTGATCGATGAGGCTGCTGAATATGCTTTTGCCACCTCATTGCGCGAGGCGCGCCCGCGGCTTCAAGCCGAGCATTTTGATCTGATTATTCTCGATATCACATTGCCGGATGGCTCAGGTTTAAGCCTGTTGGACGAGATCAGCAGCGATAGTCAGGTCATGCTGTTTTCCGGGCTGGAATCCAAGACGGACGAACTGAGCCAGCAGATTGCCGCGGTGCTGGTCAAGTCGAAAACCAGTAACGAACGGCTTTTAGCAACGATCAAGAAACTGATTGATAAATATTAAATTTCTCTATGACTGAGACAGTGCGTATCTTGTATGTGGACGACGACGCAGATATCCGTTCCATCGTTGAATTTGCTCTGGAAGACGAGGAAGGGTTAACGCTGGAATTGTGTGCCTCCGGCCCAGAAGCTGTGGCGAAGGCGTCAACACTCCGTCCGGACCTGATTCTGCTGGATGTGATGATGCCGGGGATGGATGGACCGGCTACGTTGCAACGCCTGCGCGATCAGGCCGGATTGGTTGCAACACCGGTGGTTTTTGTCACTGCTAAGGTACAGCCGCAGGAAGTTGCCCACTTTAAATCAATTGGCGCTGTCGATGTCATTGCCAAACCCTTCGACCCCATGGCGCTTGCCGATCAAATCCGCGATCTTTGGATGCATTGCCGCAATGGATAAACAACAAAACCAGATCAAGCGCGCCAAACTCCAAGTGCTCCGGGATCAATATACAGCGGAACTGTCGCACCGCATTGCGGCCATTCAAGACAGCTGGGGATCGGTTTTTTCCCAGGAAGTTTATGACAAACTTAATGAATTGCACCGGCTTGCGCATAGCCTGAATGGTTCCGCCGGTAGCTTTGGCTATATTCGCCTGAGTCAGGCGGCACAGGACCTTGAGCATGCGTTTGCTTCTTGCTTAGAGGTCGGAGCGCTGCTGGATCATTTGCATGCTATCGCCGGCGCTGGCCCCGACATAGAACATGCAGCGGAGAGAGTGAGGCGGCCGGCCAAGATTGTGACGGAGAATCCATTACTCTATGTGATTGAAGATGATCCGCTGCTAGCTGGAGAAATTGCCACCCAATTGGGCACCTATGGATGGGGAGTGCAGGTTTTCAGCAACGTCACCGAGGTGAGGGGGTCCCTACACCCGCAACTGCCGGCAGCGGTAATTGCCGATGTGATTTTATCAAAGGGAATGCTAGCGGACGCCGAACGGCTTCAGCCGTTTCAATCGCTGGCTGAACAGGGTATTCCCCTCATCCTGACGTCGGCACGCTGGGATTGGGAGGTGCGTCTAGCGGCTGCCCGTGCCGGTGCCGATGCCTATTTGGTCAAGCCGCTCGATTTCACTGCCCTGACGGATGTCTTGGATAAACTCATTTACCGTAACAACTATAAGCCATACCAGGTGCTCATTGTCGAAGATAGGCGCGAAATGGCTGAGCATTACGCAGAGGTCTTGCGCATTGCTGGCATGGAGGTGTGGGTTGTTACCGAGCCGTCGCTGTTGCTGGATGCATTGGCGACATTCAAACCGGAACTGGTGTTGATGGATTTGTACATGCCGGAATGCTCCGGTATCGAAGCTGCGCGAGTGATTCGTCAGGATGCCAGCTACCTGGCAATCCCCATCGTTTATCTATCCACCGAGAGTGCGCGGCAGCACCAGCTGGCGGCCTTGCAAATCGGAGCAGATGATTTCCTTGAAAAACCGATCACCGACGCTTATCTGGTTTCTGCGGTTACCCTGCGTGTTACCCGCTTCCGTTCTTTGGCCTCGATGATTCGTCAAGACAGCATGACCGGTTTGCTGAATCATATTTCCTTCAAGCTGCAATTAGAGGCTGAATTTGCGCGGAGTCAACGGGCGGCTTCGCCGTTGACCTTTGCGATGATCGACATCGATCATTTTAAGCAGGTCAACGACCATTACGGTCATCTTATCGGCGACCAGGTAATCAAGAGCATGGCCAAGCTGCTGCGCAAGCGCTTGCGCAGATCCGATATGATTGGCCGCTATGGCGGGGAGGAATTCGCAGTGGTTATGCCGGATACCTCGCTTGACACCGGTTGCGCGGTTCTGGATCAGCTCCGGGAACAATTCTCCAGCATTCGCCAAGTCAGCGATCAAAAAATATTCACGTGTACCTTTAGCGCTGGTGTGGCCACCGCGCTGCCTGGCACATCGGGCACGATGGCGATGCTGATCCAGCAGGCCGATGCCGCGCTGTATGAGGCGAAGAACCGGGGCCGTAACCAGGTGTACCGTGCCGGGTGACAGGTTTAAGGCCCGGAAAATAACGTGAAATGCAGGCCCAATTCCAATTTAATATATTTGAATTCAATATATTATAAGAATTTGCGTGTAATGGTTAGTTGAGCAAATGCCCATAAGTCCGGGCAAACTCATCTGCTGGCACGGGATATCCGTAAAGATAACCCTGTGCTTCCTCACAGCCTTGCTGCTGCAGAAAACCTGCTTGCTCTCCGGTTTCGACGCCTTCGGCGATGACTTGCAGCCCCAGGCCATGGGCTAAGGCGATGATCGCCCGCACGATAGCCTCATCATTAGGATCGCTAGTAATGTCGCACACAAAGGATTGGTCGATCTTCAGCCGGTGTAACGGGAGCTGTTTGAGGTAACTCAACGAGGAATAGCCTGTGCCGAAATCATCGACCGCTAGCCAGACGCCGAGCGATTGCAGTCCTTTCATGGCGCGAATCGCCTGTGTGGTTTGGCGCATGATGAGCGACTCAGTGATTTCCAGTTCCAGAAAGGCCGGATCGAGTTCGGTTTCGCTTAGCACGGTGGCGACGAGGGAGGTCAAATCCGTCTGTTCGATCTGTCTGACTGAAAGATTGAGCGACAGGCGTGGCAAAGCCAATCCTTGATCCCGCCAGCGTTGCATCTGCCGGCAGGCTGTGCGCATAACCCAGGTATCCAGGGTGCTGATAAAGCCGGTTTCTTCGGCAACCGGGATAAAATGGGATGGCAGGATCATGCCGTATTGATGATGCTGCCAGCGTAGCAGCGCCTCTACACCGGTCAAGCGCCCCGAAGCGATATTGACCTGTGGCTGGTAAAACACAATCAGCTCTTCATGTTCGACAGCTCGCCGCAAGGAGGTTTCCAGTTGCAGGCGTTCGAGAACGCGAGCTGTCATCTCTGGCTTGTAGAATTGGTAGTTGTTGCGGCCCTGGGCTTTGGCCTGGTACATCGCGGCATCGGCATTCCTAACAAGAGTGTCAGCGTCGTTGCCATCGGCTGGATACAAGCTGATACCAATACTGGTGGAGATAAAGAATTCATGCCGGCTGATGTGCAGCGGTTCCCTGAATAATTCAAGTACCTTGTAGGCAACTGTCGCTGCATTGTTGGGTTCATCCACCGCTTCAATGAGCATGGTGAATTCATCGCCACCCATCCGGGCGACCGTATCCTCGCAGCGGACCAGGGTGGCTAATTGCTTTGCAACCCAGCGCAACAGGTCATCGCCGGCAGCGTGTCCAAGGGTATCATTGACGTTTTTGAAGTGGTCTAAGTCAAAGAACAACACCGCTAGCGATTTTTGGGTGCGCTTGGCGCGCTCGATGCTATGTTCCAGGCGGGCGTTAAACAGCAAACGGTTGGGCAGGTGGGTTAGCAAATCATGATGGGCAAGAAAATTCAGCTTCTCCTGTGAACGTTTCAGCGAGCTGATATCACTGAATACACCCACATAATGAGTAACTTGGCCATTGTCATCCGCCACGGTGCTGATGGTTAACCATTGCGGGTAAGCCTCTCCATCCTTGCGGCAATTCCAAACCTCGCCTTGCCAGTGGCCGGTTTTTTGGATTGAAGCCCACATTGCGGCATAGAATTGCGGGTCTTGCCGGCTTGACTTGAATAAACGCGGCGTTTTCCCCAATACCTCGGCTTTGCTATAACCTGTGATTTTAGTGAAGGCCTGGTTGATCATCGTGATCCGTTCCGAGGCATCGGTAACCATTACGCCTTCCATGGTGTTTTCAAAGACCCGTGCTGCTTGGCGCAGCTGTTCTTCAGCCTGCTTTCGAGCAGTGATATCCCAGTAGATGCCTTGAATGCCAGTTACTGTTCCAGACGTGCTGTAAATCGGAATCTTGGTGACTTCGACATAACGCTTCTCACCGGTAGCCGGTACGACATTCTCTTCGATTAAGGTCAGCGTTTCCCCGGAGAGCACCCGCTGGTCATCGGCATTGTATTTTTCAGCCAGTTCAGGTGGATAAATGTCGTTAGCGGTCTTGCCTAAACAGGCCGATAGCGGTAGATCCAGATCCTCAAGCAAGGGGCGGTTGAGGAAGGTCAGGCGGCCTTTGCGATCTACCCGGTATAAGCGTTGTGGCAGCAGATCTAGCATGGCCTGGCATTCTTGCAGGTAATTCTCACGGATCGCTGCAAGGTGTTTACGGTAATAACGAACGCCGAGCAACACGATGCTCCCGGCGCCGATCATGACGCCGGTCAAAGCGGTCCATGAAGTGGTGTCCAGCATCAGTTCCTGTTCCATTTCAGTGTGAAAAAGGAATATAGATCAATCATTCTGGTTGGGTCGTTGCGAACGGCAGTAATGTAAGAGTAGCAGAATCAAGCTGATAACGCTTGCCAATGTGATCGTGGTGACCCAGGGATTGAGCGCATGGATTGCCGCCAGAATGGTGTGCAGATTTTCATCCAAAGTGTAAATGCCCAGTCCCCAGCAGCTTACCCATAACATCGCGCCTAGCGCATTGTAAAAGGTAAAACGCCACCAGGGCATTTCCAGAAGACCGGCAGCGATACCATTTAACTGCCGTAATCCGTCGAAAAACCGGGCGATAATAAGCAATCCACCGCCGTAGCGGGTAAAGCCGTGTTCAATGCGTTGCAGATGACGTTCGCTGATCCGGAACCGGCGGAGCAGCGCCCGCCCGCCCCGGCGGCCGATCAGATAACCCGCGCTGTTGCCCAGCAATGCGGCCATAAAAGCAGCGAACAGCAACCAATCGATGCGCAGTTGATTTTGATTGGCTGCGGTTACCGCTCCTGCGATCAATAGAGTCTGGCCGGGCGCTGGAATGCCGAATCCTTCCACGCCCACGGCTACGAACACCGCGCCATATCCATAATGATCCAGCAACGGTTCGACGGTGGCAATTTCATGCTGAACATCGTATAGCAAGCGATGTGAGAGCGGTGGCGCCGGTGTGGGGTGAGCCGGTAATGGGGTTTGGGCGGTTGCCTTGCTGGCGAATATCCAGCATAAGAACAGACCGGTCAGTACGCGCATCAGGTCAGGCATGATCCACAATCCTCGATAATTCAAGTCCGGGCAGTAACACGTGAGAGTGCCAAATTGGAAGGCACGAGCGGCCACTTACTGAAAACTTCCCTGTCATCATGAAGATGAGGCTCAGGTGCAAGCAGTGCTCGATACGGTCAAGCCTCAAGCCGGGGCTGTTGCGTCTTAGTTATCCAACCGGTAAATCCGTGCTATGCACCACGGCAAGGGCGCAATTTCATGTCCCAGGCAGCGGTGGTGGCAGGTGAGCGAACAGCGCTGCCAATTCGGTGACCTCGCCGGCGGGTGTCCATTTCGTCATACCCTGCGTCCATACCAGGGTGGCGCGGGTCAGTTGACCAGCCTGTGCTTGCCGTTGTAATTCATCCATCGGAAACGGCCCGGCTTGTTGATTATTTATCGCCACGAAGTAGGGATTGGCTGCTGGCAAGGGCGGAGGTGTCACCGGCGGCGGTGCGGATGGCGATGCCGCCGATGGCGGCGCGGATTGGGCGGAACGGCCCAGCGTCTCGCTCAGCCGCTGGGCCATGGCCAGCCCCAGCCCCATGTTCAACGCTTCGGAACCGCCACCCGGATTAGCAGCGGTATCGCGCAGGGCTTCCGCCGCTTGGAACTGGGTGTACTGGTCAAGATTGCCGGCAATGCCCATGCTGGTGCGCTTATCGAGCACTGCCTCGACTTCTTTCGGCAGTGAGATGTTTTCCACCAGCAGATTGGTCAATTCCAGTCCAACCGCGGCAAATTCGGGGGCGATGCGCTGGAGCAGAAATTGACCCAGTTGATCGTAGTTCCCCGCTAAATCCAGAGCTGGAATCTTGGCTTGACCGAGGATATTGGCGAAGCGCGAGACCACCATATTGCGTAACTGGTTCGTGATTTCATCGGTGGTGAAACGCCCGTCGGTACCAACAATCTCGCGCAGGAAGGTTGGGGCGTCTTTAACCCGGATCGCGTAGCTGCCGAACGCCCGTAGCCGGACCGGCCCAAATTCCGCATCGCGCAGCATCACTGGGTTTTGTGTACCCCACTTGAGATCAGTGAAACGGCGGGTGCTGAAAAAATAGACCTCAGCCTTGAACGGGCTTTCAAAACCATGCCGCCACCCTTGCATGGTTGAGAGAATCGGCAGGTTGTTCGTTTTCAGTTCGTACAGGCCGGGTTCGAAGGTATCGGCGAGTTGACCTTCATTGACCAGCACCGCAACCTGGCCTTCCCGTACAGTCAGCTTGGCGCCAAACTTGATCTCGTTGCCATGCCGCTCAAAGCGGTAAACAAGCGTGTCATTGGAATCGTCGATCCACTGAATAATATCGACGAATTCGCCCATGAGTTTGTCCCAGAGTCCCATATCAGCGGCCTCTCGTGGATGAAACAGGTTGTTGGCTGCGCGCCTGGGCGGAGGCCAGCGCTTGGCGCAATTCAGTTTCGCAAGCTTCCAGTTGCGTTGCCGCCTCTTGCCGGCGGCGGCGGCCTTCGTCCGCAATGCGCAGACTATCCTCAATCGTGGCAATCAGCGTCTGGTTGGCTTTCTTGACGGTTTCGATATCGAAAACGCCCCGCTCGATTTGCTCTCGCGTCTGGATATTGGCCTGACGCAGATTCTCTGCGTTAGATGCCAGCAGTTCGTTAGTAAGGTCGCTGGCCGCCTTAAGGGTTTTAGCCGCTTGGCCGGAACGGTAAATCGTGATGGCTTGGGCCAGTTGTTGCCGCCATAGAGGCACGGTGTTGACCAGGGTCGAGTTGATTTTGTTGATCAGGCTCTTGTCGTTCTCCTGCACGAGCCGGATGCTGGGCAAGCCTTGCATCGTCACCTGACGGGTCAGTTTGAGATCGTAAACCCGGCGTTCGAGGTCGTCGCGAGCGGCGCGCAGGTCACGCAACTGCTGGGCTTTGACCATGTCCTCGCTGGTGGAAACTGCCTGTGCCAAGGCGGGTAATTCTCCGGTATCTGCCTGGCGCAATTTCTCCTCGCCAGCAGCGATGTACAACTCCAGAGTGTGAAAGTAATCGAGATTAGCGTCGTATAGCCGGTCAAGCGCCGTGATATCGGTGAGCAGTTGGGTCTTATGCCGTTCGAGGGCATTACTGATCTGGTCAATCTGATTCCGCACGGTTTCGTATTCCTGCACGACCTTGGCCAGGGGTGTAATCTTGCCGAACAGTCTGGCGAAGAAGCTTTGTTTTTTGTTTGGATCAAGGTCTTCCAGATTGAAATCACGCAGCACTTTGAGCATTTCGTTCAAAGCTGTACCTGCTGGGCCGGCGTCTTTGCTGCGTACCCCTTCCAGCATGTTGTCGGAAATCGTGGTCAATTGTTCTTGGGCCTTGCTGCCAAAAAACAGGATGGAATGCGTGTCCTGCAAATCAAGCTGCATAACCAGCGCAGCGATTTGCTGTTGATCTTGATCGGGAGCGGGTGCGCGGGCGGCCAGATCTTGCTGAACGTGAGGCAGGGCTTCGGCGAAAACGCCAGCTAGGGCCGGAAGAGTGGGAATTTCATCGGAGCTTGCTGGGGAGGAGGACGGAGAAACTGACATGCGGTTGAACTCCTTCGAATTGGAAAAGCCGATTGGCGTCAAGGTGACATCGATTAGGCTGTCGTTTTCTAGCAACCGGGTACCGGTTTAAAACGATTTCCCGAGAAGGTTATACCTATGAAACGAGTTTATGAATGTCCGGAAATTGATCCAGAACACGTAGTGTAGCCGACTATACTTAAATTCAAGCGTTCAATTCCTCTGTCTCGGCCCTCCCTTGCCGGGTGAAGAGAGGGCCATTCGATCTATCTTGAGGAGAGCAGAATGTATATTGGCGATTATCTAGGCCGGCGAACCATCTACAGCCCGGAAGCGCTCGCGGTTGTGGACACCGGTAAAGATCCCGGATTGCGCCTGACCTATGCGCAAATGAACGAACGGGCTAACCGGCTGGCTAATGGGCTGGCTGAAATCGCTGATATTGGCAAGGGTCACCGGGTGGCGATCCTGGCGCAGGATGGCGTCGAACACCTCGATCTGCTGTTTGCCTGTGGCAAACTCGGCGCTATTCACACGGCTCTGAACTGGCGGTTGCACTGGCGGGAACTACAGCAAATTCTCGCTGACGTGACGCCGGCCGTGCTGATCTACGACGATATGTTCACTGAGGCGGTGACTGAACTGGCGCGGGCGGAAACTTCTATCCAGCACTGGATTCATTTGGATGGTCCGGGGATTCCCGGCAGCCGGGGATTTAACGGACTGCTAGCGCAATCGCCCGCGACGCCACGCACTTGCGAGACACTGGGTGAGGAGGACATTGCTGCTATTGTCTTTACCGGCGGCACGACAGGTTTACCGAGAGGCGCGCGGATCAGCCATCGCCAGATTGCCTGGAATTGCCTGAATACAGTGATTCACGATCTGGGTCGTGACGATGTGTATCTGAATGTGTTTCCGATGTTCCACGTTGGCGGCCTGTTCGTTTACACATTGCCACAGGTGGTGCTTGGCGGAACCACGGTGCTGTTGAAACGCTTCGACCCGGAGCGGGTGCTGGAACTGATCCAAGAGGAGCGGGTTACAGTGTTCGCCGCAGTGCCCGCTATGTATCAGATGCTGACCCAAACCAAAGCGTGGACGGATATTGATCTGCGCTCACTGCGCTTCTGCACCAGCGGCGGTGCTCCGCTTCCCGTGCCGCTCGTGAAGCAATATACCCGCGAGAAGGGTATCCGTTTCAAACAGGGGTTTGGCATGACCGAGTTTGGCCCCGGTTTGTTTGCCCTGTCCCCTGAAGACGCTATTCGCAAGGTTGGCAGCATCGGCCGGCCCAACTTCTATGTTGATGCCCGGGTGGTGGATCGCGGCAATCGTCCCTTGGGTCCGGGCGAGGTTGGGGAACTGGTGTTGAAAGGCCCCAGCATGGCCTCTGGCTATTTCAATGTTAATAATGCGCTTGATTGGACCAGAGTAATTGATGCTGAAGGCTGGTTTCATACGGGTGACCTGGCCCGTTATGATGAAGAGTGGTATTTCTATATCGTTGATCGTCTTAAGGATATGTTTATTTCCGGCGGCGAGAATATCTATCCCGCCGAGATTGAAGCAGCGATGTACCGGCACCCTGCGGTTTTTCAGTGCGCCGTTGTGGGTATTCCCGATCCGAAATGGGGTGAGGCTGGCAAGGCGTTTGTCGTATTGAAGCCGGATCATGCGGTGACGCCTGAGGAACTGCTAACCCATTTGGGCGAACATCTGGCTCGTTACAAAATCCCCCGCCATATTGAATTTGTGACCGCATTGCCCATCTCAGCCGCCGGTAAGGTACTGCGGCGGGAATTACGTGAACGCTGAGTATCCTCTCTGCATCCCCCCGTATCTATACCGGAAATATTGCCTCGATGTTCCCGTCATCGGATGCCAACCGGAGAAATCATAATGAATACCGAAGACCGCAAACTGGAATTGATCGAAAATGTCATCAACCGGATACGGACCCGGATGTCTGGAGAACAAGCCGAAGCTGCGGCACGCTTCGTCGCGAACTACTACCAAGAGGTTGATCCAGACGATCTGGCTGAACGCTCAGTCGATGATCTTTACGGTGCGGTGCTTTCCCATTGGCATTTTATTCAACGGTTGGGCGATGGCCTGCCAAAACTGCGCGTCTATAACCCCAATGTCCCTGAGCATGGCTGGCAGTCGTCGCATACCATTATTGAAATATTGAACGATGACATGCCATTTCTGGTGGACTCCATTGTTCCTGAAGTTAACCGGCAAGGGTTGACGCTGCATTTGATCATTCATCCAGTCATGCGGGTGATGCGTGATGAGAACAGCCAGTTGATCGATGTGGCTGCCGGCCGTCATGGAACGGCTGGCAAGCTTGAATCCTTGATCCATTTGGAAGTCGACCGGCGTAGCGATGCGCCGGCTTTGGACGCCTTGCAATCTGGATTAGCGCAGGTTCTTGCGGACGTGCGCGCGGCTGTGGAAGACTGGCCCGCCATGCGCACGCGGCTGGCTGATGTCTTGGCGGAGATTAATGGCAACCCGCCTCCGCAGGAACCTGCCGAGACGGCCGAAGACCGGGATTTTCTGCGATGGATTGCTGATAACCATTTTACCCTGCTCGGTTACCGCCAATATGATTTAGAGATAGAAGACGGTGTCGATGTGCTGCGAGTAACGCCGGATTCCGGTTTAGGCATCCTGCGAGGCGGGACGGATACCGTATCGGGCAGTTTTGCTACCCTGCCGCCGGAGGTGCGTGCCCAAGCCCGTGAGCAAAAGCTATTGATTCTGGCTAAAAGCAATGCCCGCGCCACTGTGCATCGCCAAGCCTACCTGGATTATATTGGGGTCAAGCGCTTTAATCGCCAGGGTGAAGTGATTGGCGAACACCGCTTTCTTGGACTCTTCACGTATACAGCCTATAACGCCAGCCTCACCGATATTCCGTTACTAAGACGCAAAGTCAACCGGGTGATGGAGCGCGCCGGGTTTCTGCCCAACAGCCATGGCGCGAAGGCGCTGGCGGTCCTGCTCGAACAGTACCCGCGTGATGAATTGTTTCAAATCGACGAAGAACAGCTCTACACCACCGCGATGGGCATCTTGCGCCTGGGTGAGCGCCAGAAAACCCGGTTATTTGTCCGGCGCGATCCCTACGGGCGTTTTTTCTCCTGCCTGATTTTTGTCCCGCGAGATCGCTATAACACTGAACTGCGCGAACAGATGCAAAACGTGTTGATGACCGCGTTTGCTGGTATTTCCGCTGAATTTTCGGTGCAACTCTCGGAATCGATGCTGGCCCGGGTACTGATGATTATCCATACCCCGCAAGGTTCAGCGCCAGCATACGATGTGCGCGAACTGGAGCAGCGGTTAGCGGAAACCGCCCGGCTTTGGGAAGACAAGCTGGTTCAAGCCTTGATCGACCACTGTGGCGAGGAATTGGGTAACCAGCGGATATTGCGCTATGGGGCGGGATTTCCCGCAGCATATCGGGAAACGGTCGGGGTCCGCGCCGCTGTTTACGACATCGATCTGATGGAGACTTTGGCGCAGTGCGGCGGCATCGCCGTAAACTTGTATGTGTTGCTGGAAGAGCCGCCAGGTGCGCTGCGCTTCCGGATTTATCATTCAGAAGGACCGGTTACCTTATCCGCCAGCTTGCCCATGCTGGAGCACATGGGTGTGCAGGTGATCGACGAGCAACCCTATTGCATTGCCCGCCGTGATGCATCCCCCGTATGGATTCACGATTTCGGTCTGCGCCACGATCTCACTGGAGAGTTGCCTATTGAGCGGTTGCGCACGCTGTTTCACGAGGCGTTCCTGAAAATTTGGCGTGGCGAAGTCGAGAACGATAACTTCAATCGATTGGTCCTGGTCGCCGGACTGGACTGGCGGCAGGTCAAGGTGTTGCGCGCTTATGGACAATATCTGCGGCAAATCGGCTTTACGTTCAGCCGCTCGTATGTGCAAGCGACAGTCGCTGCCCATCCCGCGATCGTTCGCTCCCTCATCGAACTTTTCGAAATCCGCTTCGATCCGAATCATTCCGGCGACCGGGCTGTTCACGAGGAAACCAAGGTCAAAATCATTCTCGAAGCGCTCGATCAGGTTGAGAACATCGATGATGATCGTATTCTCCGTCAATTCCTTGCGCTGATTCGAGCGACATTGCGTACCAATTATTACCGGCGCGATGAAGGCGCGGATTTGAAGCATTACTTGTCGTTCAAGTTTGATCCTAAACAGGTGCCGGGTCTGCCGGAACCGCGTCCGATGTTCGAAATTTTCGTATTTTCGCCACGTATCGAAGGCATTCATCTACGCGGTGGCCATGTGGCGCGTGGCGGGTTGCGCTGGTCCGACCGCATGGAAGATTTCCGCACGGAGGTGCTGGGTCTGGTCAAGGCGCAGGTGGTCAAGAATGCCGTGATCGTGCCGACCGGCTCCAAGGGCGGCTTCGTGATCAAGCGGCCGCCGCCGCCGGGTGATCGCGATGCGTTGCTGCGGGAAGGTATCGCTTGTTATCAAACCTACCTGCACGGGCTGCTGGATATTACCGACAATCTGGTTGCCGGCCACGTTTCGCCACCGCCGAATGTGGTGCGCCATGATGGCGATGATGCTTATTTAGTCGTGGCTGCGGACAAGGGTACAGCAACCTTCTCTGACACCGCGAATGCAGTGGCGCGGGAATATGGTTTTTGGCTGGATGACGCGTTTGCCTCCGGTGGTTCGGCCGGTTACGACCACAAGAAAATGGGTATCACGGCGCGCGGCGCCTGGGAATCGGTCAAACGGCATTTCCGCGAACTGGGATTGGATACCCAAAGCCAAGATTTTACAGTGGTTGGTATCGGTGACATGTCGGGCGACGTATTTGGTAATGGCATGTTGCGTTCTCGCCATATCCGGCTGGTTGCTGCCTTTGATCACCGCCATATTTTCATCGACCCGAATCCGGACCCCGAAACCAGTTTCATCGAACGTGAGCGAATATTCGCGCTGCCGCGCTCCTCCTGGGCTGATTACGATGGCAAGTTCATTTCCAAGGGTGGCGGCGTGTGGCCGCGCAGCGCCAAATTAATCAGCCTGTCCACGGAAGCGCGGCGGGCGCTGGGTATCGATTTCCCCACACTGACTAGCGAGGCGTTGATCCGGGCGATTCTGAAAGCGCCGGTGGATTTGCTATACAACGGCGGGATCGGCACTTACGCCAAAGCCACCGATGAGAGCCATGCTGAGGTGGGCGACCGTGCCAACGATGCCATCCGGGTGAACGGAGCCGAATTGCGTTGCCGTGTGATCGGCGAAGGCGGCAATCTGGGATTCACCCAGCGCGGACGCATCGAATTTGCGATGGCTGGCGGACGTGCCTATACCGACGCCATTGACAACTCGGCAGGCGTGGATTGTTCTGATCACGAGGTCAATATCAAGATTTTGCTTAACATTGTAGAGGCTGATGGCGAACTGACCCGCAAACAGCGCGATCAATTGCTGGCTGCGATGACCGGTGAAGTAGCGGCGCTGGTGCTGCGCGACAATATTCAGCAAACCCAGATTCTCAGTGTGATGGCATCGCGAAGCGCAAGCCTGCTGGACGAACAGACACGTTACATGCGGCAACTGGAGAAGGCAGGCCGTCTCAACCGGGCGCTGGAGTACCTGCCGGATGATGAAGAATTGGCCGAGCGCCGGACAGCGCAAACTGGTCTGACTCTGCCAGAGTTATCCGTGCTGCTGGCTTATAGTAAACTGGATCTCTACGATGCAGTTATCGCATCTGACGCTCCAGAAGACCCGCTGGTGGGTGCGGTGCTGGAGAGCTACTTCCCAACGCTGTTGCGTGAGCGCTTCCCATCCGTTATTGCCCGCCATCCTCTGCGGCGTGAAATCATCGCGACCTGTGTGATCAATGAAATGATTAACCGGGTGGGTAGCACCTTCGCTTTCCGGCTGACCGAGGAAACGGGTGCATCAGCCGGTCAGGTGCTAAAAGCCTATACAGTCACCCGCGATGCGTATCGTCTCTCAGAGCTGTGGCAGGATATTGAGACGTTGGATACATCCGTGCCTGCGGCGATCCAAAATGCTCTCTTTGCTGAGATTATCCGGCTGGCAGCACGCAGTGCCCGCTGGTTCTTGCGCCGGCCAGCCTATCTCAATGATCTGGCTGCCACAGTTACATTATTTGCTGATGCCATCGCCGGCCTGTCATCGACGCTTGACCGGCTCTTCCAGGATACCGAGCGTGGTGCTTTTGACGATGCTGCCGTGGATTATGTGCAGGCGGGTGTGACCGAATCAGTCGCGCGACGGGTCGTTAGTTTGCTGCCGCTGTATTCGGCGCTCGATATTGCCGAAATTGCTGCCAGTATCGACCGGCGTGCTGAAGAAGTGGCGGCGATTTATTTTGAACTCGTCAGCCGGCTCGACTTGCTCTGGCTTAGTCAGCAGATCCGGCAGCTTCCGACCGAGAGTCATTGGCAAATGCTGGCGCGTGATGCCTTGCGTGATGAATTGTCTGGCATTATTGCTGAACTCACTGTTGGTGTTTTCCGGGGATGTCCGCCAGGTCATGGCACCGGGACGCTGATTTCGGCCTGGGAAACGGCGCATCATACCCAGTTCGAGCGTTATGCACAGATGGTGGCTGAATTACGGCAAGCCAGCGGCCTCGATATGCCGATGGTGTCGGTAGCGTTGCGCGAGTTGCGGGGATTGACGAGAGGGTAATATCAGCTCCGGTATTCAGGGGCTTGCTTGCCGGTGAACGCAGGTTGAATTGCCGGCAAGCAGGTGTTTTCAATCACCAGCCGTATTTTTTACAGGTTTTGCTTGAGAGAGTATTTATGCCCCACGCTGACTGCCATGATGCCATCGATCGATTGTTGACACTCAATGAAGCAGTCACTGCGGCTCTTCAATCCATTCAGCCGGTCTATGCGATTGAACCGGTCTCCTTGCTTGATGCAGAGGGCCGGGTGCTGGCGGCTGATGTGTTGGCTCGCCTCGACGTTCCACCCGGCGATAACTCGGCTATGGATGGTTTCGCTGTGTATCTGAGCGACCTGAGGCAAGGAACTGTAACGCGGTTACCGGTCGTTGGCCGCTCGCTGGCTGGTCATCCTTACCCTGGCCCGGTTCCGCGCGGCGTTGCTGTGCGCATCACGACAGGCGCCCTGATTCCGGAGGGGCCGGATGCAGTGATCATGCAGGAACAATGTCGCGTAGATCCAGAAGAGGGATGGATTGAGATCGAGCCGGATATTGCGGCCCGGCGCCGGTCTGGCGAGAACATTCGCCAGCGTGGTGAGGATGTACGGGCTGGCACGGTCTTGTTGTCACAAGGCCGGCGGCTCCGCTGTCAGGATATTGCTTTAGTAGCCGGGCAAGGCATCGCCCGCCTGGATGTGGTTAGGCAACTGCGGGTAGCTGTGGCGTCGACCGGCGATGAATTGCACGAACCCGGTGCGGAACTGCCTTCGGGGGCAATTTATGAATCGAATCGTTACTTGCTGATCGGCCTGCTGCGGCGGCTCGGTTGCATCGTAACTGATTTAGGCATCTTACGCGATGACCGGGAAATGCTGTTGCAGACATTACGGCATGCAGCGGCGCATCACGATGTGTTGCTGACATCCGGCGGGGTGTCGGTGGGGACGGCAGACTGGGTAAAGGATGTGATTGCCCAACTGGGCCGGATCGAATTCTGGCGGTTGGCGGTCAAACCCGGCAAACCAGTGACTTTCGGGCGCATCCAGGATTGTCTGGCGCTGGGTCTGCCGGGTAACCCCGTGTCGGTGATGGTGTCCTTTCTATTATTCGCCCGGCCATTGCTGATGAAATTAATGGGTATGGAACCCATCGAACCGATGCGATGGCCCGTCCTGGCTGATTTTGCTTTTCGCCGTAAGCCCGGCCGGCGCGAGTGGTTGCGAGTGCAGTTGCAGCTTGATCCTGAACGCAAACCGCTGGCCCGTCTGTATCGTACAAATAGCTCTGGGGCGCTATCGTCACTATCGTGGGCAGATGGATTGGTGGAGTTGCCGGAAGACTGCGCTAATGTCATGCCTGGCGATTATGTAGACTATTTGCCATTCAGCGGCCTGGGGGCGGAGTAGTCTCATTCAGATCAGTATCAGGGAAATAGCGGGCGCCCCAATCGGCTTGTACCGCTATGCCTTTGGTATCCAAATGGTAGACCTTGATGTCTGGGTCACTGGAGATATTGGCTGGCGAACCGGAAGCAATGAATTGCTTTAGTTTTTGTGCGTTATGAAATATCAGCACTTGCCGGTAGGGTTGCAGCGTAGCTCCGGGTTGGAGATCAGTTCGTGCCAAGTGCATGTAGGTGGCTTTGCCGGTGGCTTTTTCGAACACCACACCACGTCCGTGGGTTTCGGCCAGGATGGCATTGAGGCCATTGATTTCAAACATACCATAGCCAGCAGCTTGCTGGATTTCAGCTTTAGTTAATGGTTTCAGCCGGTAAAGCTGACGTAAGGTCTGGTGATGGACTTTGAGGATAGCCTGTTGCTGTTCCTGCCGGGCTTTCTCGCTCAGTCCGGATTGCGGAGGAACGATGGGCAGCTGTACGGCATTCTTAGGTGAATTAGCACAGCCGGCCGGCAGCGCCGCTAAAAAACAAGCAATGATCATTGCCCGCCGTTTGGCGCTGTGATTCACGATTTGCACCATATCCGGCTGCTCTAAAATAATTCGATATCGTCGCTGGGTTGATCGTATTGTAAAAAAAGCGTGCCATCAGCGGTCAAGTTTTCGTAGCAGTGAATCTGGTTGCGTCCATTAGCCTTGGCATAATACAAAGCCCGGTCAGCCCGTTCGATGATCATAGTCGGCATTTCTGAAGCATTGATTTGGGAAACTCCGATGCTGATGGTGACTTGACCGACCTGTGGAAAATTATAGAGTTCCACAGTATGCCGGAATCGCTCAAGGATGCTTAATGTATTACTCTTCGTCTCTGTTTTGAGTACGATCACAAATTCTTCACCTCCGTAGCGGAACAGGAGATCGTTACGGCGGAATGATTGCCGCATGAGATTGGCCATTAATAGGAGAACCTCATCGCCATACAGATGCCCGAAGGTATCGTTGATCCGCTTGAAATGATCAATATCTAGAACGGCCAGCCAGTAGCTGTTTCCGTCGTCATGCTGGCGCCGTTCGTTTGCCCGGAGCACACCCAGCATTGGATCGGTACGGCGATAGCTCAAAAGAATATTAATAAGCCGCTCATCGAAGGTTTTACGATTGAGCAGACCGGTCAGCCGGTCATGTGCATTTTCATGAATCAGCGCTAGATAATTTTGATAAATGCGCATAAACCCAGCGATCAGCCGGCGGTCCTCGCTCAAATCACGGGTGGATTCGAGACACAGAATTCCAATACCCTGATTCTGATACAAAATAGGGAAGGCATAACGCTGAGTACGTGCCGAGACAGGCTCCACAAGCATTTGTCGACGACACAGACAATCGGTAAACAAGGCATCATTGATAGGGGGCATCGGGTAATCAGCGTACTGGGATTCTTCATTCATGCTCCAGCAACCTTCGGGATTGACCCGCACCAGCAGTCCGAACTGATGACCTTCAACCTGATACAGAGAAATCTCTTCGGTAGGCAGCAACTCAAACATGGTCTGGATCAGACAAAGTTCGAGAGATTCGCGATCACGCTTTTCGGTTAGGCGAGCAATAGATTCCAGCAACCGTTCGTGGTCGGGTAGATTCATGGATGTTTTTCTGAATTAGTCATCATCGGTAGACTGTAGATAAACGGTTATATCGTAGCGTTCGCGCGGGTATAACGCTCGCGCTTTTTGATAAGCTTCATCTTCGTCGCTGGCTGCCACTGAATCTTCGACAATGGAACCATTGTCCAGTGCCGTAGCGTAGACCAGATACAGAGTCGGTCGCTGCCGGGTTGGCTGGTTTATTCTGCGCATGGCCTTACCTCAATGAGGATCAACATTCCCTTGGATTAGTGAGAGTCAATGCTCACAGTATGGCAGGTTAAAATTTCTACGCCTAAACAGGGCCGCCGCCAGCAACAAAGCAATTCTCATCAATACTGCACTGATGCGGTGATAACCAGCAATGTGAATTATTTTCCGCTGCGGCGAGATGAATCGATTTGTCCACGGAGCGTGGATGGCCTCAGTCGCGGCGGACGGTTCTTGGTTTCGTTGCTGAAGCGGAAACGTCCAGCCAGTACGCAACCTTTCATTCCAGGATCGCAGGGGCGATCCTTGACATGCTGACAGGTTCCGTTGAATTCATGTGGACAGCCCCAACCGCTCATTAGATTTTCCCCTAATATTACGATCAATGTCTGACACAGCAAACTACTACTGACCTTGGAAGGAATGCCTCAGGTCAGTAGTGGCCTTCATTTAAGGCAAGAGTGATTTGGCCGTATTGCTATCGATTCAACCGGTTCGCGGCCCCAGGCCCGAAATATTGCTGGGTAAATTGATAGCTAGGCTGGTTGTAGTGGTAGCAGGTCTGCTCCGAACGGACACAGCGCACGCCACCTATCGGCGAAAAAACATCCCCTGATTGCTGTTGCCCGCCGCCGCCTTGCCGGCCACCGCCCTGACCGCCGTCTTGCCGGCCGCCGCCTTGCCGGCCGCCGCCCTGACCGCCGTCTTGCCGGCCGCCGCCTTGCCGGCCACCGCCCTGACCGCCGTCTTGCCGGCCGCCGCCTTCATCTCTGGACATGCGTTTTTGCAAACGCTGGGCAGCTTGGTCGCCATAGCGTTGGCGGGTCTGCTCGACACTAGGACCGCTCCGGTCGCGGCAAATTTGTTTCTGATCGTCACACTTGACCCCTTGCGCAGCTTGTACGGTCATAAAGGGTAGTGAGCTCATCAACGCGAACGTGCCCAATGCCAGCATTGTCTTCATCAATTTCATTCGTCTTTACCTCGTTAAATATTTTCAGTGGCTTGAGTGACCTTGTTCATCACCGCTAGGTGTAACTTGGTTAACAACCATACTGTAAATACTCTTGTTAACATTAGCTGAATATTCTTCAAAAATGAATTTTGCTATTTGGCGGATTTTAATGGCTTCAAACAAAATTTATCCAAATTATTCATGGTTAGTCTAAAAGCAATAAATAGCGCTGAATGCGCTAAAATAAGAAACAAGCCTATTTTTCGCCTTCTGAGAACCTAACGTATGCAAACCCTACGCTTTAACTTTCAGACCTTGTGCCGTAACGCCGCCGAGCGTGGTGGTCAAATGCAACAGCGCTTGCTGGATGCACTGGATGCGCGGCATACCGTTAAGACCTTGCCGGAGTTCGGTATTGAGCGTGCAGCACAACTGGCCGGCTGTACGGCCAACCACATTCGCAATCTGGAGGCGCGCGGTGATCTACCAGAACCACGGCTGATCGAAGCTGGCTCGACCCAGCGGCGAATATATAATTACAATGAGATCAATATCATTCGTGAGATCATTGGTAAGCGGCCGGTCTGTCCGTCCGGCGCCAGTTGTGTGCGTGTGGTGTTTTCCAACCTCAAGGGCGGCGTAGCTAAAACCACTATGTCGCTGCACTTCGCACAATATCTGGCGCGCGAAGGCTACCGGGTGTTGCTGGTGGATGCCGACCCGCAGGCCACCATTACTGGTGCATTCGGCTTTATCCCCGATCTTGATCTTGACGATGGTGACGATCTATTTCCAGCACTGACTCAAGCACCGGCGCGCATCGCCGGCGCGGTGAAACAGACGCATTGGAGTAACCTGGAACTAATACCAGCACGATTAGCACTGCAATATACCGATTGGCAGCTGTCACAACCGGAGGAGCGTCAGAATGAAATACTCGGGCCTCCGCCAGTGCGGTTGCATCGGGCATTGAAGATGATCGAGGACCGTTATGACGTCATTGTGATCGATACACCGCCATCGCTAGGCATGTTATCCCTCAATGCTATCGCCGCCGCGAATCTGATTATCATGCCAATCATCCCGCATATGTACGATATTTCCTCCAGTGTCCAGTATTTCCGGATTTTGGAGCAGATTTGTTCTTTGTATGATCGGGAAATCAATGTCCAGCGGCTTAATATTCTGCTGACCAAAGTCGACAACACAACCGAAACTCTAAACAACATCGCAGTCATTAATGGGGCTTACGGGGAGCTGATTCTCAGCAATCGCATGGGCCTGACGAAAGAATTACAAAAATCGGCCAGTGACCAGGTCAGCATTTATGAGATTGATCAGCCGCGCGGTTCCCGTGATACCTACAATCGAGCGATCATGATGCTGGATGGCGTCAACGGTGAAATTTTGCTGGCGGTACGCCAGCTCTGGCAGCAGGAAGTTCTCAGCGGGATTGAGGCCGCTGAGGCGGGCCAGGTGCAGGTGGCGTCATGAGCCGCCGCAAGTCGCTCAAAAATCTTGGCGATTGGATCGGTGCCGGTGGCCATAGCTTCGAAGGCAGTCTGCTAGAAAACGAAGGCAGCTCCGCTTCGGAAATCCGTACCCTAGAGATTAATCAACTGGTTGCAGGCTGTTACCAGCCCCGGCAATGGGTCGACGAGCACTATCTGGCTGACCTGGAACAGAGTATCCGCCAATTTGGCGTGATTGAACCTTTGGTGGTGCGGCCATTGGCCGAAAACGGTTATGAAATCCTAGCCGGACATATGCGCTGGCGGGCCGCGCAGCAGGCCGGTTTGAACCAGGTTCCGGTGGTGGTGCGGGAAGTGGATGATCGAACCGCGGCTGCCATTGCTTTGGTCGAAAATCTGCTGCGCCGGGATTTAAATCCCATCGAGGAAGGACGGGCGTTACGGCGTTTGCGTGAAGAATTTGGGCTGACTCAGGAACAACTGGCGGAGTTACTAGGAATTTCACAACCAGCGATCAGCCGGACGCTGGGGTTGCTGAATCTCGATCCGGCGGTGCAAGCGCATATCGAGGAAGGCCGGCTGGAAGCAGGGCATGGCAAGACGCTGCTCGGCCTGCTGCCTGAGCCGCAAATCCGGCTGGCAGAGCAGGCGGTTGCCAGGGGTTGGAGCGTGCGGGAGTTGGAACAACGCCGGGCCGCGCTGACCGGTAAGCGGCAGGTTAGTATGCCTGCGCCGCGCGATCCTGATTTGGTCCGCTTGGAGGAGCGATTACGAGAAAGATTAGTCGCGCCGGTTCGCCTGCGTTACGACACTAACCGGGGTTGCGGCCGGATCGAAATCGGCTTTTCCAGTTTGGATGAGTGTGACGGTATTCTGGAGCGGCTGGGCATACGAGAGGCAGAAAATAAATAAGCTCTTTATGCGTTCACCTATTTATCGCGTTTGAATTGAGGAATTATTGCATGGCCGGTACCAGCCTGTTAGCCCTGATCGACGATATTGCCACGGTGTTGGACGATGTGGCGCTGATGACCAAAGTAGCGGCAAGGAAGACCGCTGGTGTTTTGGGCGATGATTTGGCGCTGAATGCAGAACAGGTTTCAGGGATACGCGCGGAACGGGAATTGCCAGTGGTATGGGCGGTCGCCAAAGGCTCGATGAAAAACAAGCTGATTCTGGTTCCAGCAGCCATTTTGATCAGCGCCGTGGCGCCGTGGGCAATTACTCCGCTCCTGATGGCGGGCGGTGCGTATCTATGTTTCGAGGGTTTCGAAAAGCTAGCGCATAAGTTTCTCCATGATAAGGGCGAAACCGAGGCTGAACATGTGGCGGAAATCAAGGCGCTCAGCGACCCCGCTGTGGATTTAATGGCGTTCGAACAAGAGAAAATCCAAGGTGCGATCCGTACTGATTTCATCCTGTCGGCTGAAATCATCGTGATCGCTTTAGGTACCGTGCAAGAAGCGATCTTTATGACCCAGGTGGTTGTGATTGCCATCATCGCTGTCATGATGACAGCCGGTGTCTATGGTGCGGTGGCCGGCATCGTGAAGCTGGACGATGCGGGTTTGTATCTGATGAAAGCGGCGGGAGCGGATGCTTGGAGCCGGTTCAAACGCATCTTAGGGCAAGGTATTTTGCGGGTTGCGCCGTATCTGATGAAAGCACTGTCTGTCGTTGGTACCGTGGCCATGTTCATGGTTGGCGGCGGTATTTTATTGCATGGGTTGCCCCATTCACATGAGGTGCTGCGCCATGCGGAAGAGACGGTTTACAACTTGCCGGGCATTGGCGGGCTGTTATCGGTCATCACACCTGCACTCTTGAGCGCACTGGCGGGGGTTGTCGCGGGTGGCATCGTATTGGCGGTGGTTGATAAGGTGATGGCCGTTTTTGAGAGATTTAAGAAAACCAGGTGATTTCAATATGAGTGGCTTGATTCCCCCTCCTCTATGCGGGAGGGGGTGAACGCTTACGGTGCGGCTAACCTTTCACGCATACCACTTGTTTGAGGGTATGTAAAATCTCCGTCAAATCGCTTTGATTCGCCATGACGGCATCGATGTCCTTATAAGCGCCGGGAATTTCGTCCACCACGCCTCGATCTTTCCGGCAGATCACGCCGGTGGTCTGCTGGGCCAGATCGGCCGCGGTGAACTGTTTCTCAGCAGCGGTGCGGCTCATGCGGCGTCCGGCGCCATGAGCGCTGGAGCAGAAACTTTCGGGATTTCCTTTGCCGCGCACGATATAGCTGCGCGTACCCATGCTGCCGGGAACGATGCCTAAATCGCCTTCGCGGGCGCGAATCGCGCCCTTGCGCGTGACCCAGACATTGGCGTCGTAGTGGTGTTCCTTGACCACATAGTTGTGATGGCAGTTCACCACTTCCGACGTGACAGTGAAGGGCGGTAGATGGCGGGTCAGGGCGGCGATCACCAAGTTCAGCATGCACTGGCGGTTCTGCATCGCGTAGTCTTGCGCCCACTGCACCGCTGCGACGTAATCGGCGAAGTGTTCGGTACCCTCCGGGAGATAAGCCAGATCCCGGTCCGGTAGCTGAATCATCCAACGCTCCATGTCCTGGCGGGCCAGTTGGATGAAGTAATCGGCGATGGCATTGCCGATGCCCCGGCTGCCGGAGTGCAGCATTATCCACACGTGACCGGCTTCATCGAGGCAGACTTCGATGAAATGGTTGCCCCCGCCCAATGTGCCCATTTGGTTCATCCATTTGGAGAACTTGCCAAAAGCCTTGAGCAGGGCAGGGTGCCGGGCAGTCAGCGCGTTCAGCCCCGCTTCAAACGGGCGTGCGGCGTCTACCAGAACCCGGTCATCGGGATGCTGGCCCCGGCCGGCCGGAACATCGCGGGTAATCTGGTCGAAGATCTTTTTCAAGCTTTTTTCGTCCAGGTCGTTGGCTGTCATCGACAACCGGGCCGCGACCATCCCGCAACCCAGATCCACGCCCACGGCAGCGGGAATGATGGCTTTATGGGTGGCGATGACCGAACCGATGGTAGCGCCCTTACCCAGATGCACATCCGGCATCGCGGCGACATGGTGATGAATGAACGGCAGACCGGCAATGTTGGCCAGTTGCTGCTTCGAGGACTCATCCACGTCGTCAGTCCAGATTTTGACTGGGACACGCTGACCGGAAAGAACCTGTTGAATAGGCATGCGCGGTTCCTCTTTTCTCTACTGCTGGAGAGGTTTGATGGTGTTAAGTGAAACAGAGCTTAAACCAAGGACACGCCGGGTGGTGAAAAAAGGCGGGAAAT
>ERZ795053.367-NODE-367-length-57049-cov-10.224708_pt1 | contig 57049 bp, 50 predicted proteins | sample MGYA00375137_ERZ795053 | MGnify/ENA primary metagenome ERZ795053 (study PRJEB30182, sample SAMN05720284) | activated sludge metagenome | isolation source: Anaerobic digester | place: Hong Kong | collected 2014-12-17 ...
ATCAAAACGGCCGTGGCCCAAATCGCCGCCGACGAGCTGGACGTAGCCCTGGATCGCATTCGCGTGGTCACCGCGGACACGGAGCGCGCGCCCAACGAAGGCATCACCGCTGGCAGCATGTCGCTGCAAACTAGCGGCTTGGCCCTGCGCGTGGCCGCCGCCGAAGCCCGCCAGATTTTGCTGGCGATGGCCTTTGAAGAGTTGGAAGCGCAAACGGCCGTTACCTCTCTCACGGTTGCCGACGGCGTGATTACCGACCCGGCCACCGGCCGCCAGACCACGTACTGGCAGTTGCTGGGCGGCCAGAAATTTGGCCGGCGCATCACCGGCCTGGCCCGGCCCAAGTCCCCCGGCGCTTATCGGCTGGTCGGGCAGCCGGCGACGCGGCTGGATCTGCCGGACAAAGTGACCGGCGCGGCCTGCTACGTCCACGATTTAGAGCTGCCGGGCATGGTCCACAGCCGGGTCGTCCGCCCGCCCGCCTACGACGCCCGGCTCATCTCGGTGGCGGAAACGGCCGTGCGCCAGATGCCCGGCGTGCTGCGCGTGGTCCGCGACGGCCGTTTCCTGGCCGTCATCGCCGAACAGGAAGAGCAGGCTGTTCGGGCGGCCGAGGCGCTGCGCGCCGCCGCCCTCTGGCAAAACGACCCTGCGCTGCCGCCGATGGCCGCGTTATACGACCAGTTGGTAAACGCCCCGGCGCAGGCGTCGCCGGTGGTGGACGGCACGGCCGTACCGGAGCCGGTTCCGCCTGTCGCCCCGCCGCCCACTGGGGCCAAAACCTTGACGGCCGTCTATTCCCGGCCTTATCAGATGCACGCGGCCCTTAGCCCTTCGGCTGCGGTGGCGCAGTTGGTGGACGGCAAGCTGACCGTCTGGAGCCATTCGCAGGGCGTGCCGCTGCTCCAGCACACCATCGCCCACGTTTTGGGCCTGGAGCCGGAGCGCGTCCACCTGATCCACGCGGAAGGCTCTGGTTGTTACGGTCACAATGGAGCCGATGACGCCGCTCTGGATGCGGCGCTGCTGGCGCGGGCTTTGCCCGGCCGCCCGGTTTCGCTGAAGTGGACCCGCGAAGATGAGCACGCCTGGGAGCCGTATGGCGCGGCCATGGTCATCAAAACCCAGGCCAGCCTGGATGACCAGGGAGCTATTGTCGATTGGAACCACGACGTGTGGAGTTATCCGCACACGGCGCGGCCGCGCCCCGGCGGCGAGGAATCGGGCTTGCTGGCGGCGTGGCATCTGGCCCGGCCGTTCGCGCCCCCGCAGCCGCGGCCCATTCACGGTTACCACTTTGGCGATTATCGCAACGCGGATCCGCTGTATGCCCTGCCGCAGCGCCGCATTGTGACTCACTTTGTGCCTGCCAGCCCCTTGCGCACCTCCTCTTTGCGCAGCCTGGGGGCGTATGCCAACGTCTTTGCCATCGAATCGTTCATGGACGAGCTGGCGCAGGCGGCCGGGGCGGATCCGGTTGCCTTCCGCTTGCAGCACCTGACCGACGAACGGGCCAAAGCGGTGATTATGGCCGTAGCCGAACGCGCCGGTTGGGAAAAACGGCCGTGGCCGGCCAAAAACGGCGTTGGCCGTGGTCTGGCCTTTGCCCGGTATAAAAACAGTCAGTGTTACACGGCCGTTATCGTCACCGTGCGCGTTGATTGGGCCACGGGCGAGATTCGCCTGGAGCAGGCCACCATTGCCGCTGACGCCGGCCAGATTGTCAACCCGGACGGTTTGAGCAACCAGTTGGAGGGCGGCTTTTTCCAGGCCGCCAGTTGGACGTTGTGCGAAGAAGTGGTCTTTGACGAAGAGGGCATCACCAGCCGCGATTGGGACAGTTACCCGATTTTACGTTTTACGGGCGCGCCGGTCATTCAGACAGTCTTGTTGAACCGGCCCGACCTGCCGTTTTTGGGCGGCGGGGAGGCGGCTCAGGGGCCGACGCCGGCGGCTATTGCCAACGCCATCTTCGACGCGACGGGGGTGCGCCTGCGGCGGCTGCCGTTAACGGCCGTGAACATGCGTCAGGCGCTGGCGGATGCAGCCAGCGCCTGACAATGAGATAGGGCGCTCGATTAGCCCGGGCCGAGGCCCGGCCCGCTGGGGTGATGGCTGTTAGGCCCGGCCCAACACCGCCGCCAGCAGCGCCATGCGGATGTACATGCCGTTTTTCACCTGGCGGAAGTAAGCGGCGCGGGCGTCTTTGTCCACGTTGTAGTGGATTTCGCCGACGCGCGGCAGGGGGTGCATCACCACCATCTTCTCTTTGGCTTTCTCCATCAATTCGCTGGTGATTTCGTAATAATTTTTCACTTCTTCGTACTGTGCCAGATCGGAGAAGCGTTCTTTTTGCACCCGGGTCACGTACAGCACGTCGGCGTTTTCAATCACGTCGGCCACGTCGTGGGTTTCGCGCACGTCGACGCCGGCGTCGATGACCTGGTTCATGGTGTTGAGCGGCAGGCGCAGGATTTCCGGCGAGACGAAGCGCAGGCTGACGTCGAAGTGCAGCAGTAGTTTGGTGAGCGATTGCACGGTACGGCCGTAGCGCAAATCGCCGACCATTGCCACCTTCAGGCCATCGACGCGACCCAATTCTTCGCGGATGGTGAACAGGTCCAACAGCGCCTGGGTGGGGTGTTCGCCGGGACCGTCGCCGGCATTCAGGACGGGCACGCTGGCGTAATCGGCGGCCAGCTTGGCCGAACCGATTTCCGGGTGGCGCAAGACGATGGCGTCGGCGTATTGTTCCAGGGTGCGCACGGTGTCGGCCAGGGTTTCGCCCTTGCTCACCGAGCTAAACTGCACGCCCTGGGTGATGGGAATGACGCTGCCGCCCAGCCGTTCCATGGCCGCGATGAAGGAGGAACTGGTGCGGGTGGAAGGTTCGTAGAACAGGCAGGCCAGGACGTAGCCCTTCAGCAGGTCGGCGCCGCCAACGCGCTGCACCATCTCGCGCATTTCGCGGGCGCGGCTAAAGATGAAGGACAGTTTGTCACGGTCGAACTGGTCGACGGACAAAATGTCCTGGCCGGTCAGGCCGTTGCTGTTGACCGCTTTTTGGGTCATTGCGTCCAGGTTGAACAGGGGGGTTAATTCTTGCATGGTCGGGCATCTCCTCTAAAAAATTATGATTTGGGAATCGGATTCGTTTGTTGGCTGGTTTGCGTTTAGGTTAGCAGACGGCCGTTGCCCGGTTGGGCCAGCACACGGCCGTTTTCAAATGCGACAGCGCCGCGCAAAACCACACGCGCGACCCGTCCGGCGACCTCACGGCCGTCGAACGGCGTCCAGCCGCACTTGGTGAACAAATTTTCATTGCGGATGACCGTAGGCGTCATCTCCACTTCTACCTGCGTATCTGGCTGCTCCGGCAGGCCAAAGATGCGGCGCGGATTGGTGTGCATCAATTCGATGAGGCGGGACAGGGAGAGGCGGTTGTCGGCAACGGCCGTGAGCATCAGCGGCAGCGACGTCTCCAACCCGGAAACACCCGGCGGCGGCGTGGCCGAATGTTTTTCCGCCAGCGTATGCGGCGCGTGGTCCGTGGCGATGCAGTCCACTGTGCTGTTCAGATGCTCCCACAGCGCCGCCACGTCGTCCGGTGTGCCCAAAATGGGGCGCATGTCGCCCAGCGGGCCCAGGCGCGCTGCGTCCGTCTGGTCCATGAACAGGTGATGAGGCGCTACCTCACAAGTCACCGGCAAGCCTTGCACCTTGGCGTCAGCGATCAGTTCAATCTCTTCACGCCGACTGACGTGGACGATGTGCACCGGCCGGTTGTAAACCGCTGCCAGACCAATGCTCACGGCCACGCTTTGCTTTTCGGCGTGCACGGCAATGGGTTTGTGGCGCGGCCAGGTTTGGAAGCAGGCCATCAGCGTGGGCAGATCTTCTACGCGCAGCTTGCCAAACGTATCGTTGAGGTAAATTTTGAGCGCCGTCGCCTGCTCCGCCAGCGCCGGCAGATAGGCGATGTCCGCCGGGCTGGCCCCGGCATACAACCCCACGTCACAGCGAATGTCGGCCTGCGCCTGGCGGCGCGTGGCGGCCAGAACATCCGGCGTGGTCAGCGGCGGATTGGTGTTGGGCATTCCCAGGATCATGGTGACGCCGCCGGCCAGGGCTGCGGCCGTGCCGCTGGCGAAATCTTCCTTGTGCTCGCCGCCGGGCACGCGCAAATGGGTATGAACATCAATAAGTCCAGGTAGGGTAATGGTTGTCATAGGGTATTTTGTATGTGTTTGCCGGGTGATTTGTTCGCTTGCCGGCAGTCGTGCCGGAACGGCCAACAAACCAGCCGCCAGAACCAATCGATCACCAGCCTCAGGCAAAAAAAAAGCCCGATCCCCAAAAGGATCAGGCTATGGATTGCACTGGTTTAGCATCTCCAGAATGATTATTTTTTCCTGACGATCCCAGGTGAGTTTGGGCATTTAGCAAATTCTCCTTATGCCGTGTTTACACGCCGGGAAGCTATGCTAGCATAGTTGGCGGAATTTGCCAACGCTTTTTTTGAACCGGACAGATTAGAAAAAATCTGTCCGGTTCTGAACGTTTAGGCGGATTGGCGCAGTTCGCTGACGAAGCGCTGCCACTTGAGGGAGGAGGTGGAAAGCAGCGTATCGGCGCGGAAAAACCGGGCCGCGATGATCACCAGCACGTAGGTGGTGAGGGCCAATCCGGCCAGGCTGACCAGGATTTGCCAGGTAGGCACGCCGCCGGTCGCCATGCGGGTCATCATGGCTGTGGGCGCCGTCAGGGGAAACAGGCTCAGGGCGGTGGCTACCGCGCCGTGCGGTGATTGGACAAAGGTGACGTTGAGCCACAGAGGAATGAGCAGGGGCAGTAAAACGAAAAAGGTAAACTGCCCACCCTCGCGGGCGTTGGGGGCCAACGCGCCGATAGCGCCCATTAGCGAAGCGTAAAGCAAATACCCCAGGGCAAAAAACAGCAAAGCCCAGATGACAAATCCCGGCGGCAGGGTGAAATCGCTGACGGAAGAAAAGGCGGCCTGGCCTCGATTCAGGGCCAATAAGCTGCCGCCCAGCCAGACGATCATTTGCAGCAGGGCGACGACGCTGAGACCCAGGACTTTGCCGAGCATCAATTCGCGCGGGCGCAGGCTGAGCAGCAGAATCTCGACGGTGCGGTTTTCTTTTTCCCGAGAGACGCTTTGCAGCATGAAGCCACTGCTCATGCTGATGAGGAAAAAGAAGATGAACATGGTGGCAAAAGGTACGAAGAAGGTTAAGGGATTGTTCTGGTTGTTGCCGTTTTGCGGGGCGAGCGCCTGTTGGTGAACGGTGCGGGTGGGGTCGAGGAACGCCACGGCCGTTTCTTCGTCGCCGGTGAGGTTATAGGCCAGCACAAAACTCAGCAGGTTTTCGTTAGGCGTGTTAAACGGCCGAAAATCCCGGGTGATGACGATTAGCTGGCCGCTGTCCACATAGTCGGCTGGTATCAAGAAGAAATATTCATACTGCCCATCGTCTAGCGCCGCGCGGGCTTCGGCTTCGCTGGCGAACGGCTGCAAGATATTCGACGATAACGAAGGCGGCAGGCGTTTAATCAGGCCGGCTTCGTCTACGTAGGCGATGGTGTCCGGCGTCTGGCCGTTGCCGGTCAGGATGGCTTGCACATCTTCCTGGTCGAAGCTGCTGCCGGCGATCATTTGGGTACCCAGATTAAAGAAAATGATGATCGCCGGAAACAAAAAGGTCATGATCCAGAAGGAGCGCTTTTGCAGCGTGGTGATAATTTCATGCTTTACAACAAGGAGAATTTTGTGCATGGGGTTAGCTCCTGGTGCGCACGGCCGTTAAGGCTTCTTTCAGCGAAAGACTCTGGCCGTAGCGCAGCATGCCGGTGTGGAAAATGCGCGCCGCTACCCAGACGCTCAGCAGGGCCGAGCTGACCAAAATCAACCAGCTCAGCGCCACCTGCCACAAAGGCACGGTGCTCATGCCCCACCGCATCAGCACGGTGACAAACGACGAGGTGGGGAAAAACGTCAAAAACAGCAGGATAGGGCTGTTAGGATTGGCAAAGAACAGCGCCGCGAAGAAAAACGGCAGTAAAAACAACAAATTCAGAATCCCGGCGATTTGCTGCGCCTGGGTCAGTTCGGTTGTGGCGCTGCCGATGGCGGTCATGATGCCGGCGATAAAGGCGTAGGCCGGGATGAAGAACAGGACGACCACCAGCAGCAGCGACCAGGGCACGCTGATGAAGCGCAGGACGTCGATGAAGGCCGCGCCAATGACAATGGCTACGATGCCGGTAAACACCCAGATAAGCACCTGGGTCAGCGAGACGGCCAGCAGGCCCAGCGCCTTGCCGCCGATAAGCTGACCTGGGCTGACCGTGGTCATCATGATTTCGACGGTCCGGTTTTCTTTTTCGTCGGTCACTACCTGGAGCAGGTAGCCTGATGAACTCATCACCACGAAGATGAAGAAGAAGGCGGCGATGAAGGGAATGAAGAAGCTGAAAACATTACGGCCGTTAAATTCCCGGCTGCCGTCCGCCGCCCGCACAATCAGGTCCGGGCCGTCTATTAGCCTGGGGCGGATGTTGGCCGGGAAATCCTGCGCCAGATTGATACGCAGGTATTCGTTGAAATCGCTAAAGACCGAATCGCCGGGCGTGTCTTGCCAGTAATAGGCGTCAATCTGAAGGCTGCGGCGGTAGTCGGCCGGGATGACAAAAAAGACCTGGATTTCTTGATCGGTCAGGGCCTGGCGGGCTTCGGTTTCGTTGGGGAACGGCCGTAACGGCAGCAGTTCATTGCCGCCATCAGCCTGGGGGGCAACGGCCGTGTTGATGACGCCGGCGTGGTCCACGACGCCCATTGGCCGGGTCTGATCGCCGCGTATGGAAATGAAAATACTCGCCGCCATGACGACCATCAAAATTAGCGGGAAACCCAACGTGCCCACCAGGAAACTGCGTTTGCCCACCAGTTTGCGGTATTCATGCCGCGCCAATAGCCAATAGTTACGCATGTTGCGCCTCCTCCGCTGCCTTGCCAGACTGCACCACACTCACAAAAATGTCGTCCAGCGAGGGTTCGGCGATCTCGAATCGTTCGATGACCAATTGCTCTTGCTGGGCCAGGTGGCGGAATACGTCCTGGGGATTTACGCCGCCGTTTAGCGCTAAATGCCAGGCGCCATTTTGGGTGCGAGCCTCCAGCACGCCGGGAATGTTGGCGAAATCCCCTTTGCCTTCCAGCACAATGGCGTTGCCAGAAAAATCGCGCTTGATTTGGCTGACTTCGCCGTACAGGACGGTACGGCCGTTGTTGATCAGCACAATGCGGTTACACAACGCTTCCACCTGGTACATCTGGTGAGTAGACATAATAATCGTTTTGCCTGCCTGGCGCTGCTCTTCGATGATGTCTTTGACCAGGCGGGTGTTCACCGGGTCCAGGCCGGAAAAGGGCTCATCAACTACAATCAGGTCCGGCTCATGCAGCAGCGTGGCGATCAACTGCGCCTTTTGCTGCATGCCTTTGCTCAGCTCTTGTATTTTCTTTTGCCGGTGATCAAACAGATCCAGGCGTTTGAGCCACTTCTCCAGGCGAGATTTTGCTTCGTTTTCTTCCAGGCCCTTCAGAGCGCCCAGGAAAACAAGCGTCTGTTCCAACTGCAAGTCCTTGTAGAGGCCGCGTTCCTCGGGCATGTAACCGATGCGCTGTTTTTTGGCTTCGTCGATACGGCCGTCAAACACCGCTATGTGACCGGCGTCCGGCTCGAAGATGTCCAGCATCATGCGAATGGTGGTGGTTTTCCCGGCCCCATTGGGTCCTAAAAGGCCAAAAATTTCGCCTGGGAAAACTTCAAAGGAAACGTCTTTCACCGCTTCAACGCGGCCAAAGTTTTTACGAACGGAAGACACAGAAACTGTGGACATTACTTTTTCATCTCCATAAATTACTACCTGCCAGAAGACGGCTACGAAAAATGTAGTCGTTGCCCTGCGCAGAACGGCCGTTTCGCTTCTCTATACGATAGCACCTGGTAGTCTGGTTGCGCTTGATCGGTGAGTCTGAGAAACGGAAGGTGGGAAAGTCCTGGGTAACTTGGTTGAACAGCCGGATAAATCCGGAACTTATCTTGGGCAGTGGGCCACACCACCTGCTGCCCGGCTCGTCGCCCGCTCCCTAAAACAAGCTCGATACCGTAAATTGTACCGGGATTTACTGGTGTTGCCCATATAAGTTGCCCGTCCATCAGGGTAAGCGCAGGCTCGCTGCGCGCCAGCTCTTGGTTGCGCGCGCCAGGTCGGGGTGATCGGGTCAATCACCAACATTTGTTGTAGGACCTGTCTGAAAAAACGATCAAATTGTGCGGGTGGAACCCGATCTAGCACTGATGGTGGTTGGGGGCGTGTCCGTTACTATTGAGATTATTATGAACGGCGCGCCTGGAACGGGACATGGCCTAAACCCAAACGGCCGTAGAACGAGTTTGGTTTGTAACAGGAAAACAGGAATGATGATGATGTATAAACGAATTGTGAAACGGGCTGGCATATTTTTGGTGATGTCAGGGCTAATCTACCTGGGCGTTACGGCCGTTCTCATGGCCACAGACCGCCCGGCTCCCATCCTTGCCGCCGATGAACCGGTTGATTTTGCGGCGTTAACGGCCGTATCCTACACCAATCTGCCCGCTTTGCAGTCCTATACCGCCCGCGACGGCGCAGAACTAAATTACCGGTTATATGCCAGCAGCGCCGCCAGTGATACCGTCTTGATCTTATTGCACGGTTCAGGCTGGCACAGCATGCAGTTTTATCCGCTGGCCAGCGCCTTGAGCGCGGCCGGCGCGGCCCACGTGGTGACACCCGACCTGCGCGGGCATGGCTTTAATCCACAACCGCGCGGCGATGTGGCCTACATCGGCCAGCTTGAAGATGATCTGGCAGACCTGGTGGCTTTGGTCAAGGAACGGTTTCCCGAGGCAACCATTGTTATCGGCGGGCATTCCTCTGGCGGCGGATTGGCCATTCGTTTTGCCGGCGGCGAATACGGCGCGCAGGCCGATGGCTATCTGCTGTTGGCCCCGTTCCTCAAGTACAATGCGCCGACAACGCGCCCCAACTCCGGCGGTTGGGCTGTCCCCAATTCTCGCCGCATCGCCGGGCTTACCATGCTCAACAACGTCGGTATTCGTTGGTTCAACGGGCTGACGGTCATCCAGTTTGCCATGCCACGCAGCGTGCTGGACGGTCCGCTGGGCGGCAGCGCGACCACGGCTTACAGCTACCGGCTCAATACCTCGTTTGCCCCACGCCGCCAATACGGCCGTGATCTCGCGGCCATGCAGCAGCCCTTTTTACTGGCTGCCGGGCAGGCTGACGAAGCGTTTGTCGCCGCCGAATACGAACCGGTCATCAGCCAATACACGCCGTCGGGCAGTTACGTCTTGCTGCCCGACACCGGCCACATCGACTTATTGACCGCGCCGCAGCTTGCGCCCATCATAGCTGACTGGTTAGCGAATTTTATGCACCGCTGAAAGCGGTTAAATGGAGGAAAAATGAACGAGACAAGCAAACAAAAAACCATACGCAACATTCTGGTTTTTACGATTTTGGTGAATGGGCTGGCCTGGTTGGGGCCGGTGTTAGGCGGCAGCCCGGCGGAACCAGGACCGGGTTTCCTGGTCTGGGGGACGGCGCCCATCGTGGCGGCGCTGATCATGAAGCTGGTGTTGGGCGATAAAGTGTCCTGGGGGATGAGGCCACATGTGCGGGGTAACGGCCGTTACTACCTCTTCAGCCTCCTTGCTTACCCGGTCACCATTGCCGGTGTGCTGGCGGCCGGGCTGCTCTTGGGCCTCACCCAATGGACCCCCGTGCCCGTGGCGGATGGGCTAACGGCCGTTACGCCCCTCATCGTGATTTACTTCATCTTCGCCATCTTCGAAGAATTTGGCTGGCGCGGCTACCTGTCGCCCAAGGTCTACAGCCTGAATGACAGCCTGTGGGGCCACGTGGTGGTAGGCGTCATCTGGGCTTCTTGGCATTTTCCCTACCTGGCTGAATTATGGAGCCATACCTCGGAGAGTTTGTGGACCCTGCTGCCGCGTTTTGTGTTAGGAACCATCATTTTTACCGTCGTGTACGGCGAAATACGGCTGCGCACCCGTTCAGTTTGGCCGGCGGTGCTGATGCATTGGTCGGGCAATACCGTGGCCAATGGCCTGTTGACCACGGCCGTGGCGCTGACGCCTGGGCGAGAATGACTCGGTTCTTTTGGCGTGGAAGGTGTGATGATCATGGTGGTTTTTGCCCTGGTGGGTGGCGTGCTGTACGTGCGCCGCAGGCAAAACGGGGCAGAAACGGCCGTGGCCGCCGCCTAAATCTCCTGAGCCAACCCCGACGCCGCCCCGCCGATCGAAGGCGAAGATGTTTTTTGCCGCCAAAAAGTTGCTCCCCAACGTGATTGTGCTCTACAATCTTCTGGCCATCAACGATGCAGTGAATGCTCAAAACAAGACTCGAAGTATCAATACAGATCCTCTGGCAGACCCTCAAGTGATCAGTAAAAAGTTTTCCGAAGACCCGAAGGGTTTGCAATCTAGAATACTCGACTCAATTGGTGCAAAACCCTTCGGGTCTAATTCCCAAAACTTTTTGCGGTTTACCTAGGGTTTGTGTGGTTACAAACCAACAATGAAGTGGGCCCATAAATAATCACGCTCTCCATACGAAAATGTCCTTACTAACCTATCTCCCTCAAGACCGCCTTCTCGCCCTGACACGCGGCGAAACGCTGCCCGAGCGCACCACCGGTTCGGCGCTCTTTGCCGACATTTCTGGTTTCACTCCCCTGACGGAAAAACTAACCCAATCCCTGGGTCCCCGGCGCGGCATCGAGGAACTGACCCGCGCGATCAACGCCGTGTACGCCGCCCTTATCGCCGAAGTAGAGCGATTTGGCGGCAGTGTGATTGGCTTTGCCGGGGACGCAATGACCTGCTGGTTCGACCAGCAGGTGGGTTCTGCTGCCCGGCTTGGCGACGAGCGCCAGTCAGCCGACTGGCGGGCAGTCACGGCGGCCTTTGCTTTGCAAGCCGTCCTGCGCCAGTTTCCCGACCTGGGGCTGAAGGTCGCGGTCACGACCGGGCCGGCGCGCCGGTTTGTGGTTGGCGATCCGGCGGAGCAGTGGTGGGACACGCTGGTCGGTCATACGGTGGCCCGCCTGGCTACGGCCGAACATCTGGCCAATCGAGGAGACATCGTGGTGGACGAGGCCACGGTTGAAGCGCTTGGCGATCATGTGCAGGTAGATACCTGGCGCACGGCAGCCCATGAGCGCTTTGCTGTGCTGGCCGCTTTGCCCCACGCGGCTCAGGCTGTTCCCGCCGTTGAGCCGGCGCGCGTGTTGTCGGCTGATGAATTGGGGGCGTGGGTGAATACGGCCGTATTCGCCCGCGAACAGGCCGGCCAGAGTGTGTTTCTCACCGAACTGCGACCCGTGGTGGCCCTGTTCCTGCGCTTTAGCGGTATAGATTTTGAGACAGATGCCGCCAGGGAGCAGCTAGACATGTTCCTCCGCCGGTTGCAGGCGGCTATACGGCCGTATGAAGGTACCCTGATCCAGCTCACCATCGGCGACAAAGGCAGCTATCTGTACGCCGCCTTTGGCGCACCGGTCGCCCATGAAGACGATGCGCGCCGGGCCATGAAAGCCGCCCTCGATTTTCGCCAGGCGGCCCACGCCCTGCCCTACCTGGAGCCGGTGCAAATCGGCCTGACGCGCGGCGTCATGCGCACCGGTTCGTATGGCGGCGCATCCCGGCGCACCTACGGCGTCCTGGGCGACGACGTCAATCTCGCCGCGCGGCTGATGACAACCGCCAGTCCCGGGGAAATCCTGGTGAGCGGTCAGGTTCACAAAGTAGTTCGAGAAGAATTCACCTTTGAACCGCGCCCTCCTTTGCAGATGAAAGGCAAAGCAGAGCCGCTGCCCGTGTTCGCTGTGACGGGCGAACGGCAGCAGCGCGCCATCCGCTTGCAGGAACCGACCTACGCTCTGCCCATGGTCGGCCGGCAAGAAGAGCTGCAAACCATCGAGGCCAAGCTAGATTTGGCCGCGGCGGGCCAGTCGCAGGTCATTGGCATTGTGGCCGAAGCGGGCCTGGGAAAATCACGCCTGGTCGCGGAAGTGATCCGGGCCGCCCGCCGCAAAGGCTTTGTGGGTTACGGCGGCGCCTGCCAGTCAGATGGCGTTCACACGCCCTATCTGGCCTGGAAAACCATCTGGCAGGCGTTCTTCGATGTAAACCCGGAAGTGCCTATGCGCCGACAAATACGCTATCTCGAAGGCGAGATTGAAGATCGCGCGCCCAGCCGCGTCGAGGCTATGCCGCTGTTAAACGTCGTGCTCGATTTGAGCATTCCCGAAAATGAATTCACCCAAAATCTGGAACCTAAGAATCGCCAGAGTGCGCTGCACGCCTTGCTCGAAGATTGTCTGAAGGCTCAGGCCCAGGACGAACCGACTCTGATCGTGATCGAGGATGTGCATTGGATTGACGCCCTCTCGCATGAGCTGCTGGAAGGCCTGGCGAAGGCGCTGGCGCAGCACGCAGTGTGTTTTGTCCTGGCCTATCGCCAACCGGAACTTATGCGTTTGCAGGAACCCCGAATTGAAGCGCTGCCCCAGTTCACCAAAATCGAGCTCCATGAATTGACAAAAACCGAAGCGGAGAGCGCCATCAGGGCCAAGCTGGCGCAGTTGTACCCTGCCCGAGGCGTAGCCTTGCCCGAAGGGCTGGTAGACGCCTTAATGATGCGCGCCCAGGGTAACCCTTTTTACCTCGAAGAACTGCTCAATTATGTGCGCGACCGAGGCCTTGACCCCACCGATCTGGACCGCATCGAACTGCCCAACAGCTTGCATACGTTGATCCTGAGCCGTATCGACCAGTTGAGCGAACAGGAGAAATCCACCCTGCGCGTGGCCAGCGTCGTTGGGCGGCTGTTCCGCGCCAAATGGCTGACGGGTTATTACCCTCCGCTGGGCGGGATGCCGCAGGTGAAAAAAGTGCTCGACCAACTAGACGAATTGGAGATCACGCCGCTGGATTCGGAACCTGAGTTGATATATCTCTTCAAACACATTGTCACCCACGAGGTAACCTACGAAAGTCTGCCATTTGCCACCCGGGCGCGCTTGCATGAGCAGTTGGCGCAATATTTGGAAAGCGTCGATGCGCCGGTGGATACAATCGCCTTCCATTACGGACACAGTGAGAACGTGGAGAAGCAGCGCGAATATTTGCGAAAGGCAGGCGAGGTCGCGCAAAAAAATTATGCCAATGACGACGCCTTAGCCTACTACGGAACGCTTCTGCCCCTCTTGATAGATGCCAAGGACAAAACGCAAATCTATTTGAAGCGCGGCAAGGTGTTGCAGCTGATCGGTCGATGGGATGACGCCGAAGATGATTACCGCGCCGCGTTAGACCTGGTACAGGATGAGATAGAGGCCAGAGCCAGAGTGCAGCACGCCCTGGGCCAGTTGTGTATCTATCGTGGCGATTATGCAGCGGCGCTTAATTGGCTGGCACAGGCGAAGGAATTGATCGCATCCTCAGCGGCGGAGCCTACAATTTTGGCGCGGATCCTCATCACCATCGGCTCGGTTTTGCAGCGCAAGGGCGATTACGCCCAGGCGCGCGACTTGTTGAATGAGGGATTGGCGTTAACGCAGCAGGCGGGCGACAAATTCAACTCGGCTGAGGCGCTCAATATCCTTGGTCTGGTTGAATCTTTACAGGGAGACTTAACGACGGCGCGGGCGCTGCACGAAGAGTGCCTGCAACTGCGGCGCGAAATAGGCGATAAGCGAGGTCTTGCCGGTGTTCTAAACAACCTGGGGATTATCGCCGATAGTCAGGGAGATTACGATACGGGACGGGCGATGTATGAAGAAAGCCTGACGCTGATGCGTGAAATAGGGGATAAACGCGCTGTTGCCTTTTTGACGACGAATCTGGGGCTTTTAGCATTTGGGCGCAGCGACTTCGTCTCCGCCCGGGCATTGTGCGAAGAAAGTCAGGTGCTGTTCCGTGAACTGGGTGATAGGCTGGGTCTGGCAGGCTCGCTGGCTAATCTGGGGAATGTGGCTTTGGCGCAGGCGGATTACCCGGCGGCCGAAGCGTATTTTGCGGAAACACTGGCCTTGTGCCGAGAAATGGATGAGAAAACGTACATGGCCTATGCGCTGCTTGGGCTGGGGCTGGCGGGATTGGCCGAGAATAAACCGGAAGCGGTTGATTACATTTTGTCGAGTCTAATTTTGCGCTCAGGGCTGGGGGAGCAGCTTGAGCAAACCTCTAGCCTGATTGGGATGGCGGCGTATGCTTTCCAGGAGGGCAATGCGCAATATGCGGCGCAGCTGCTGGGCGCAGTCGAGTCTGCGCTTAGGGCGCTGAATGCCACCGTTGAACTGGACATGCTTCACGTTCACGCGCAAACGCTGGCGAGGGTGCGGGAGGCGTTGAGCGAGTCTGCGTTCCAGTCGGCGTGGACGGAGGGTCAGGGCTGGTCGTTGGAAGAAACGGTGCAGCGGGTGTTGGCAACGGCCGTTACCGATCAATAGGCCTGTATCCCGGCAGCCAGGAGGCAAGGTGGACAAAAAGAAACCGTTTGACATGGACGCCTACGTGGCGCGCATTACCGGCGGCCCCTGTTTCATCTGTGAGATCGTCGCCGGGAATCCGGCGTTCCCGCACCACATCATTTATCAAGACGACGAAGCGATTGTGTTCCTCAACGCCTACCCGCCGCTGGTTGGGTATGCGCTGGTGGCTCCTCGCGCCCATCGGGAGCAGGTCACCGGCGATTTTACCCTGGCCGAGTACCTGCGCTTGCAAACGGTCATTTATCGCGTGGCGGAGGCGGTGCGCCGGGTTGTGCCTGCGGAGCGGGTGTACGTGCTGTCGTTGGGCAGCCAGCAGGGCAACAGCCACGTCCATTGGCACATCGCCCCGCTGCCCCCCGGCGTGCCTTTCCACGAGCAGCAGTTGGAAGCTCTGCGCGTCGAAGATCGTATTCTGGACCTGTCCGAGGACGATATGGCGGCGTTGGCCGCGCAAATTCGGGCCGCGTTGGATCAGCTGCCGGGTTGAACGGCCGTGTTCTCCAGGCAGAGAATGACACGGCCGTTCGCCACTTCTCCTACCACCAAACCGTCAGCCTGCCCAAGTATCCGCACTGCCTGCGCCCGTGTGATGCTCTGCAAATCGGCCGTGGCCGTCGCCAGCGCTTTCGCTAATTCTCCGTCTGCTGTGGCCAGGATGAGCGGCGGAAGGTCTGCGCCCAGCGACAGGTTCAGCTCGCTTTTGTAACGGCGGACGGCCGTAGCAATGTCGACGATCAGGTTGCCGTGGGCCACGGCCGTTTCCTCCCGCCACCTTTCGTCTCCTGCCGGCCACGCCGAGCGATGAACCGACTCGCCCGGCGCCGCAAACAAGCCTTCATAAATTTGCTCGGTGACAAACGGCAAAAACGGCGCAAATAATTGCAGCACGGTCCGCAGCGCCTTAGTCAGGGCAAAGCGCGCCCCGCTGCTGGCCGGTCCGCCATCATACAAACGCTGTTTGGCCATCTCCAGGTAGTTGTCGGCCAGCACCGTCCACAAAAACGTTTCTGTCTCGCTTTTGGCGGTGGCGTACTCATAATGCCACATCAGCGCCGTTACTCGCTCGATCACCTGCTGCGTTTGCGCCAGCAGCCAGCGATCACCCAGCGTAAAGGTGGGAGGCAGCTCAAATTCCGCCTCTTCTGTCAGAAAACGCTGGCTAAAACGCGCCACGTTCCACAATTTGGTTACCAATTTAGCCCCGGCCTGTACTTTTTCTTCCGCAATGATGGCATCGCGGCCGAAGCCAGTGGAGGCGGCCCAATAGCGCACAGCATCGGCTGAGTATTGTTCGATCATCGCCAGGGGGGCGACGGGACCGCCGCCGCGGCTTTTGCTGATTTTGCCTGTGCCTTCCGGGGCCAGGCCCCAGCCAGAGATTGCGATGTGGGTAAAGGGCACCCTGCCCCAGTGGTGGTGCGATTTGACAATGGTGTAAAAGGCCCAGGTGCGGATGATCTCATGGGCCTGCGGCCGCAGCGAGAAGGGGAAAACCTGCGCATACAGCGCCGGATTGGCCAGGAGCTGGCCCACAATTTGCGGCGAGAGCGAGGAGGTGGCCCAGGTGTCCATCACGTCCTGTTCGGGCAGAAACGCACGGCCGTTGCAGGCGGAACACGGCCGTTTCGGTTTATCCGCCACTGGGTCTACCGGCAAATCGGCTGCGTCGGCCAGCACAATTTCGCCGCAGTCGGCGCAGGTCCAGGCGGGGAAGGGCACGCCGAAGGCACGCTGCCGCGAGATCCCCCAATCCCAGGCCAGATTTTCCACCCACTGCCGGTAGCGGGCGGCCATGTGCGGCGGATGCCAGGTGATTTTTTCGCCCGCCGCCAACAGCGCGTCCTTAAAATCCAGCACGCGAATAAACCATTGGCGGGCGATGACGTATTCCACCGGCGTGTCGCAGCGCTCGTGGACGCGCACGGCCTGTGCCGCCGGATGGCTGCCCAGCAGCAGCCCGGCGTTGTTCAAGGCGGCGACGATGGCGCTGCGGGCTTCGTCGCTGGTTTGCCCGGCAAATTCTGCGGCGGCGGCGGTGAGACGGCCGTTTCTGCCAATGGCCTCGATCAGCGGCAAATTGTGGCTGCGCCACCAGGCAACGTCAGTCTGGTCGCCGAACGTGCAGCACATCACCGCGCCGGTTCCCTTCTCTGGGTCGGCCTGCGGGTCGGCCAGGATGGGCACGCGCTGGCCGAAGTGGGGTACGGTGGCCTGCTGCCCGATGAGCTGGGTGAAACGGCCGTCATCGGGATGGACAAATACGGCCACACAGGCGGGCAGCAGTTCGGGGCGCGTGGTGGCAATGGCCAGCGTCTGGCCGTCGTCCAGCCCAAAAGCCAGCGTGTAAAACGTCGTTTCCCGTTCCAGGTCGTTGAGTTCCGCCTGGGCGATGGCCGTCTGGCATTCCGGACACCAGATGGCCGGCGCTTCTTGTTGGTAAACCAGCCCTTTCTGATGCAGGTCGATGAAGGACCATTGGGCCAGGCGGCGGCTGTTTTCGTCGATGGAGCGGTAGCTGTAGCGCCAGTCGATAGACAGACCCAGCCGCTGCCACAGCGCACGGTAATCGGCCTCGGCCTTTTCGCTGACGGCGAGGCAGCGCTCGATAAATGCCTGCCGCCCGACGTCGGCGGCGGTGATGCCCTCCCAGCGCTCCACCAGACGCTCGGTGGGCAGGCCATTGTCGTCGAAGCCCATGGGGTAGAAAACGTTACGGCCGTTCATGCGCATGAACCGGGCCATAAAATCGGTGTGGCTGTAAGAGTAAACGTGGCCCAGATGCAAATGACCGGACACAGTGGGCGGCGGCGTGTCGATGCTGAAAATCGGCCCGGTTTTATCGGGATCGAAGTGGTAGGTGCCGTGGGCCAGCCACTGATCGCGGCGGGCGGGTTCGGCGATGGCCGGGTTGTAACGTTTGGCTAGAGTCATCATACACCTCATGTCTGATCAGGTAAAAATAAAAAACCCCCATCATCCCGGAGGACGAAAGGGGGATTCTTCCGCGGTACCACCTCGCTTCGGCTGACTTCCTTGTTGGAATCAGGCCGCACTCTGGCCCCGACCATCATCGGGGCGGCGCTGTAACGGGCTTACCCGTGCTGGTCTACTTGTGGTGGGAATCAGGGATTGGGGATCAGCGAGTTTTTTATGACTGACAATTTGCTGACCGCTATCTGCTATCCACTAACCACTTTCTTCAGCAGTTATTCCGGGCGACCTTCGGCGGGTGGGAGATTGTGAGAGCTTTCAGCCGCTGGCTCTGTCTTTTCTGTCAAGGCCACGTCGCCTACTCCTCCCGGACATGGTGTGTATGTGATTGTCAGGCTGCATTATAAAGGATTCCGGTGCGCCAGGGCAAGCGAAATGGAGCCGCTCACCGGTCTGGGGTCATTGCCGCCAGAATGTCATGAGCAGCCGGTTGATCAGAAAGATGATGAAAAGCGCCGCGCCGAGCGACGGCCGTCCGGCCAAAATCAGCGCACCGGCTCCCAGAGCAAATAAGACGATTTCCAGCCCAAAGCGCCAGGGATCGGCCAGCAAATGGGTCGCCTTGGGCGCGACCCAAAAGCCCCAGACCACCGCCGCCAGCAGCGGCGCGCCCAACCCGGCCACCAGGCGCAGCCACCAGCCGCCGTCCAGCGAAAATCCCCAATAGCCCAGCGCCGCCAGCAAGCAAAGCTCCAGCGCGAATCGAATGCCTAAATTGATCGTTTGTAACAAGGCCATCTAGTTTACCTGCTCCGTCAGGCCGTCCAGATATGTATCTATCAGGCGGCGAAAGCTCTCATCTTTATCCAGAGTCATTTTATACCCATCGGCCGCTTCCAGACTGACAAAACCGTGCAGAATAGCCCGCAGCCCGCGAATGGCGTGGATGGCGTCCGGGCCTTGCTGCCCCAGTGACGCCATCAACAGCAGCAGCATCTGCACCAGATCTTGCGATAAGGCCACGAGTTCGGTTTCCTCTGGCTCCGGGGCGCGAATGGTAAGCGGGTAAATGCCTGGATGGCGGCCGGCGAAGCCGCGGTAGGCGTCGGCCATGGCTCTCAGGGCTTCCTGTCCCACCAGCCCCACCGTCGCCTGCCGCAGGTCGGCAATGAACTGCCGCATGGCAAACAGGGTCATGCCGCTGACCAGATCATCCAGATTGGCGATGTGGTTGTAGAGCGAGGGCGGCCGTATTTGCAGCGCTGTGGCCAGGGAAGTGAGGGACACGGCCGTCAGGCTGCCCTGTTCATCGGCCAGTGCCGCTGCTTTGTCAATAACCAGCTCGCGGTTAAGCTGTCTGCGCCTGGCCACGGACTTTTGCCTCTGCCTCGCGGATGGCGGCATCCATCGCGGCGGTTGGATTTTCCAGCACACGGCCGTGTCCCACTGCCAGGCGGGTGGGGTTCAGATTGCGCAGGGCAACGGCCGTCTCCAGCGCCGTGGGCAGGTGCCAGGTAGCCATCGCCGGGAAGGGAAAGAGCCAGCGCATCACGCCGGAAACGGCCGTGCCCGCCTGCGTTTGGAAAGCGTCCCCGGCAATCAGGGTGCCATCACGTTCGTCGAAAAAAGCGATGTGGTCGGGGGTGTGGCCCGGCGCGGCCACAATTCGCAGCGAGCCGAGCATGTCGCCGGGCTGGAGCAGACGAGTGGCCTGAGTCGAACGCAGCATGAACCCGCCGCGCAGTTCGCTCTGCGGTTCGTCAGGGCGCAGTTCCAGCTTGCCCTGCAGGAATTCGGCCGTGCGCGCCGTAAAGGCCACTTCCGCGTCTGGCCGCTGCGCCGCCACTTCGTCCAGCGATCCGACGTGGTCGCCGTGGGCGTGGGTCAGGGTGATGCGGGTGATGGGCAGGCCAATGCGCTGCGCCGCTTGTAGAATGTCTTTTTGGCTGCCTTTCATGTTGGTATCGACCAGGGTCAGGCCATTATCCACGCGTACCAGGTAGCAGTTGAAGGCCGCAAAACGGGTGATCTGCCACAAATTTTGTCCATGTTGGGTGAGTTTCATCTCGAACACTCCTTAATAACTAATGTAATTAGTTTATAAACTAATATCATTAGTTTGTCAAGTCCCAATTTTGGCTGGTGATCGGGCGGCCTCATTCATAAGCGAGCACCTCGCGCACGGTCAGGCGGGCGGCCTGGCGCGCCGGGACGAAGCTGGCCAGCGTGCTGAGGGTGATGACCAACAGCAGCCAGAGCCACACGCCAACCGGTGAAAAAACATAGGATGGGGCCACGCCCATCAGCGGCACACCCACGGCCATGCCCAGGAGTTTGCTCAGGGGCAGGGCCAGCAGCAGGCCAAAGACCCAGCTCAAAAGACCCACAGCCACCCCTTCGCGGATGAAAACGGCCGCTACGCCCTGGTTGGGCGCGCCAATGGCCCGCAGCACGCCAATTTCGCGTGTCCGCTCCAGCACGTTGATGCTCATCGCGCCCATCAGGCCCAGCCCGCCAACCAGCGCCAGCAAAAAGGCCATCGCCAGCAGCAGCGTGATAATGATGCCAAAAGAGGCCTTAATTTCTTCACGCTCGGCGGCAATGGTTTGTACTTCGCTGACGTCCAGGCTGCTGCGCCGCAGGTGGGCTTCCAGGGCGGCGGTCACGGCGGTCACGGCCGTTTCTTCCTGACTTTCGGTGGCCACCAGCAGCGTGCTGGCGCGGTTGGCGCGGCCGGTCAGGTGGGCGACGTGGTCGTAATTGGCATACATCATCGGCCAGAGAACGCCCAGGCTGACGCCGACGACGGTAAACGGCCGTTCCCGCCCCTCTACCTTCAACAGAATCTCATCCCCGACCTGCAAATCCGGTTCTTCCTTTTGCATGATGGCGTTAATCACCACGGCGTTCACGTCGTCGGGCCGCAGCGTGCGCCCGGCCACCACCTGCGGCGGCGGCGTTAGTTCAGAGCGCGGCGGCTGGGCAAACAGGATGATAAGACCGCTTTCTGTGCCGTCGGGTCGGACACGGCGCACGGGCAATTGCAGCCAGGTGTCGGCGGCGGCTACGCCGGGCACCTGCTGCGCGGCCGTCCGCAGGCTTTCCACCCGGTAGGATTGTGAAAAGGTGACCATCGTGTCAAAGTTCCAGGCGCTGAGCATCTGGTCGATGGTTAGAGTGAGTGAAGCGCGGACGTTGAACACGCTGATGAAGATGGCACCGGCCAGGGAGAGTGTGGTCAGAGTTAGGGCCAGGCGGCCTTTGTTGCGGAAGGTGTTGCGCAAGGAGAGCAGCCACGGCCGTACCAGGACGCGCCGGGCGAACCACAGATTGGCCCCGCTCAACAGCCGGTCAATCCAACTCACCCGTTCGGCAACACCCAGACCGACGCTGCGCATGGCCTCGGCGGCCGAGATGCGCAAATTGGCCACAAAGGGGTACAGCGACGCCAGCACCGGCACGAGCAGCCCGATGACGACTTGAACCAGAACGGCCGTGCCCATCGCCGGCGACGCCGCCAGGTCAAAATTAAACAACGCCGCCAAAAAACGGCTCAGTTCTCGCGCCCCCATCATGCTCAAGGGGACGGCCAAAATCAGGGCCAGCAGGCCATAAACCACCACCAGCGCCAGATACATGCCAATCAACTGCTGGCTGCTGGCTCCCACGGCCTTCATCACCCCAATTTGCCGTTTTTGCTGCGCCAGCAGCGCCGAAACCGTGTTGATGATGAGGAAGGCGCTCAGGAACAGCGATAACAACCCCAGCACGCCCATCAGCATGAGCACCGCCTGCAAAATATCCTCCAGCGGCAACTGGCCGGGTTCGACTGTCAGCGAGAGGGGGATGACATAGCCGCTCTTTTCTGCCTGGGCCTTGACGGTGTTCACCGCCTGCTGGGCCGCGTCGGCGTTGGCGGCGACCACGTGCAGCTCGTTCAGGCCATAAGGTTCGCCCAGCCATTCGATGGTGTCCAGGGTGACGTAGCCGTAGGGCGTGCCATCAAATTGGGCCGGTACCTGCACCATGTCATGGGCGACGCCGGCCACGGGCAGTTCGCGCCGCTGGCCGGCGGCCGTTTCGATCAGCAGCGATTCGCCCACGTCGGCGGCCAACAGGGGTAGCGCCGATCGTTCGATGAGCAGTGAGCGTTCGGGCGGCGGCCACGCGCCGCGCACCGGCCGGATCAGGTCGACGCGCATCGCCTCGTAGTCGGCCACAGCAAAGAGGCGTAGGTTGCGCCATTCGCCCGGCGCAACTTCGACGCGCACGTCCAGGGCGCGCCGGGCGTCCACTTCCGCCACCTCTGGCATGTTGCCAACCACCGCGACAAATGTGTCGTCGAAGGGCTGCAGGGTGCGCACGATGCCGCTGGACGGCCGTATCGCCGCATAGCTGCGCGCCATTTCGGTCGACAAAATGGTGCGCGTGCTGAGAATGGTCCCCACGGCAAACAAACCCACGGCAATCGACAGCACAATGAGCACTGCCCGCAGCTTATGCTGCCACAAATCATATAAAATTTTGCTCCAGCGTGCCGGTATCATCCGATCTCCTTCGTCTCTCTGCGCGCCAGGCGGCTTCCTGGCCCGCTCTCGTTAGCTGCTGGCCGGGATCAGGCCGTCCACCAGCGTCACCGCGTGGCTGGCGCGGCGGCAAATGTCCGGGTCATGGGTGACCAGGAGCACAGTTTTGCCCGCGGCGGCCAGATCTTCAAACAGGCGCAGCACGGCGGCGGCGGTGTGCGAATCCAGGCTGCCGGTGGGCTCGTCGGCGACGATGAGCGGCGGGTCGTTGGCCAGAGCGCGGGCGATGGCCACGCGCTGCTGCTGGCCACCGGAAATGGCCGACGGCCGTTTCCGGGCATGATCGGCAATTCCCACCTGCTCCAGCAAATGCAGCGCCCGCGTGCGCCGCTCCCGTTCCGGATAACGCCCGGCAAAGTCCATCGGCAGGGTGACGTTTTGCCAGATGGTCAGGCCGGGCAGCAGTTCAAACGTCTGGAAGACCACGCCCACGTTTTGCCGTCGCCACACCGCTGCCTGTTCCCGGCTTAGTTGGTGCACGGCCGTATCTGCCACCCAAATCTCCCCGCCGCTGTGCCGGTCCAGTCCGGCGATCATATTCACCAGCGTCGTCTTGCCGGCGCCGGACTTCCCCGTGATGACCAGAAATTCGCCCTGCGCCACGGTCAGGTCCAGACCTTTTAGCGCCTGCACGCTGCCGGCCAAACTGTCGTACTGCTTGGTCAAACCGGATACCCGCAGCAAAGGCTTTGTGTCGTTCATCGTCCATTGACTCCATTCCGCCACTGCCCGACAATCTGCCCGTCGGCCAGTTCCACCGTCTCCTGGGCGCGGCGGGCCAGATCATTGTCGTGGGTGACCATGAGGATGGTTTTACCCTGGTCGGCCAGCGTTTCGAACAGGTGGAACACGCGTACGGCCGTTTTGGCGTCCAGGTTGCCGGTCGGTTCGTCGGCGGCCAGCAGGGGCGGGTCGTTGGCCAGGGCGCGGGCGATGGCAATGCTTTGCTGCTGGCCGCCGGAGAGCAGCGGCGGCAGTTGGTGGGCCGCGTCGGCCATGCCGACCAGGTCCAACAGGTGCATGGCCCGGTCGGGTCTTTCGGCGCGGGGGTAACGGCCGTCATAGTCCATCGGCAGCATCACGTTTTCCAGGGCGGTCAGGGTGGGCAGCAGTTGGAAGAATTGGAAAATGACGCCCACCGTGCGCCCACGCCAGAGAGCGATCTGTTCTTCGTTCAGGCGGTGTACGGCCGTGCCCGCGACGACAATTTCGCCCGATGACGGCCGGTCGATGCCTGTAATCATGTTAATCAGCGTCGATTTGCCGCTGCCCGATTTGCCAATGATGGCCACAAAGCGCCCGCGCGACACGGCCAGGTCCAGGCCGGCCAGCGCCACGAACCGTCCGGCGGCGCTTTCGTACGTTTTCACCACCTGCCGCACGTCAACCACATGGTCAGACGGCCGTGTATCTGGTTGTTGCCCGTTTGTTTGCCTCATCACGCTCACCTTCTGATCAAACCTGAGCCCGCTGTTCAGCCTTGGTGCAGGCCATGCAGTGCAGCGACACCAGCGGCAGCCCGGCGGATTGCAGGCGGTGCAGCAGGCCATACAGGGCCGCCTCGTCGGGTATTTCGCCAAACACCAGCGCCTCGCCATCGGGCAAATTGGCAATGGTGAGCCCGCCTAACCAATCGCGCCACGGCCGTCCCAAATGGCCGCGAATCCGAATTGAGCAGCGCCAGACCTGCTGCATAAGCGCATCTCCTTCACCTGGTCGTCAGCGCCAGTTCTGGCGCGCGACCTCCGTTCTTTTGTCAGAAGTATGGCAGGATGGGGGGGGATTGTAACCAACCAAAGGTTGGATCTGGGGGGTGGAACTATTGCCGGCCGCGGCTTGCCGGGATGGCTTTAGACGAGGGCTAGCTCGTGGGCGCGGGCGATGGCTTGCGCACGCCGGCTGACGCCCAGCTTGGCGTAAATGGTATTGACGTGGGATTTCACCGTGCTGACGGCAATCACCAGCTCGCGGGCGATTTCCCGGTTGGAATGGCCGGCGACGATGAGGCGCAGCACGTCCAACTCGCGCTCGCTCAAGGGTTCGGCCAGCGCCGATGGGCTGCTCACGGCCGGCGCGTCAAATGCCGCCAACAGGCTTTGGGCATACGCGGCCAGGGGCGCAGGCAGCGGACTGGTTAATAAGCCGGCCAGCAGGCGGCGCATGGGTGCGCCTCTATCCACGAAAACGCGCACGTATTGTTCGGGCAGGGCCAGGGTGAGGGCTTCTTGCAAAGCGGTGTGGGCGGTGGCCTGACGGCCGTTAGCCGCCTGCGCCAGCGCCAGCAGGACCAGTTGTTCGATCATCATGCCGGTGCGCCCGCGCGCCTGGGTGCGGGGCAGCAAATCTTGCACGATGGCCGCCGCTGCCGCTGGCTCTCCCAGGGCGAACTTGAGCCAGGCCAGCGTGGTGTGGCCGATTTCCCACAGGTGGAAAGGCGCTTCGTCGGCTGTCTGGCGGAGGAGAGCGCAGGTTTCGGCCCAGTGTACGGCCGTATCCAACCGCCCCTGCTCTACGTCCAGCCGGGCGCGGTACAAACTGACAAACACATCGTCTAGTTCGGTGGTATCGAAGCGGTGGGCGATACTGCCGGCCCGGGTCATGATGGCCCGCGCCCCGGCCGCGTCGCCTTGTGACTGGCGCAGCCGCGTCAGCCAGATGTACCCATCCAGCGCGCCCACGTCGCCCCAGGCGTGGACCAGTTCCAGGCCGGTTGTCAGATACTCTTCGGCTTTTTCCAGGTCGTTCCACTCGCGCCAGATTTCGCCCAGCCCGCAAAGGGCCATGCCGGCGATGGGCAACGGCCGTTTTCGCCCGTTGGCGGCGACGGCATAGGCGCTTTCGTATAACGATTTGGCCTCGTGCAGGCGGCCGCCGTACAGGGTCATTTCGGCGGCATGCGCCAGCGAAATAACCTGCGACATGACGTTGTGGGCCGCTTCGCCTTCTCTGGCGGCCAGCAGCAGCATCTCCAGCGCGACCGGCACGTCGCCTTGCAAGGTGTGGGAAAAAGCCAGGTTTTGCATCACCAGGCTGCGCAAAAAGGCGCTGCTGGCCGGGATCAATTCCAGGGCCTGGCGGGATTGGGTGATGCTGTGCGTCACGTCGCCTTGCAGCAGGGAGATGAGCGCCTGGACGACGTTGACTTCGCCGCCGGTCGTGCCGGTCTCGTGGTCCAACGCCTGTTGTAACCGCGTCTCAATCGCTGCCAGCGGTTCCAGGGTGATGAGCATTGCGCCGGCGTGGTAAATGCACAACATGGGCCTGGCGCGGATTTCGTTCTCGGGCAGGGCTTGGAGCCAGCCCAACAGCGCCCCCATTTCGCTGCGCATCAGGTATTCTTCGGCCACGGCCGTTACCAGATCGGCAGCAGGGCCGTAAGCGCCGGCTTGCAGGTAATAGTCGATGGCTTCGGGGATACGGCCGTTCGCCGCACACCACTCTCCCGCCCGCCGCTGCCACTCAGCTACCTGCGCCGGGTCCACCTGCGCCAGCCGCCGGCGCAGCAGGTCGGCAAACAGGTGGTGATACCGATACCAGCAGCGCTCGTCGTCCAGCGGCACCACAAAGAGATTGGCTCTTTCCAGGTATTCCAAGATGTGCTGGCCGGGAAGCTGTGCATCGGGGATGAGGTAATCGCAGAGGGGGCCGGTTAGCTGTTGGAGCACGGCCGTTTGCTGCAAAAACCGCTGGATTGCCGGCGGCTGGCGCTGCCAGACCTCTTCCATCAGGTAATCCAGCACAAAGCGGTGGCTGCCGCTGAAGGCGTCTACAAACCGGGCCGCGTCGTCTCGTCCTTGCAAGGAAAGCGCGGCCATTTGCAAGCCGGTAATCCAGCCTTCTGTGCGGGCGGCCAGCACGGCCGTATCCGCGTTGGTCAGCGCCAGGTCCATCACCTCGTTCAGAAATTGGGCGGCTTCCTCCGGTGTGAAGGCCAGATCCGCCTGGCGTAGTTCCACCATCTGGCCGCGGCCGCGCAGGCGAGCCAACGGCAGGGGCGGGTCTTCACGGGTGGTCAGCAGCAGATGGAAATTGTCCGGGCGATGGTCGAGCAAATAGCCAACCAACTGGTGGATGCGCTCATCTTGAATCAGGTGGTAGTCATCGAGGATGAGGATAAGCGGGCGGGTTACGGCCGTCAGGTCGTTGAGCAGCGGCGTCAGCAAGGCCGGTCCGGCCGGCTGCCCGGCTTGCAGCGCTGCCAGCAGCTCGGCCGACAGGTCGGGCACGGCCGTTTGCAGCGCCGCCAGCAGGTAAGCCAGAAAGCGGACCGGGTCGTTATCGTTTTCGTCCAGGGACAGCCAGGCAAAGGCGGGCTGCGTTTCGGCCGGCGCCTCTGCCCACCGGTCCAACCAGTCGGCGACCAATGAGGTTTTGCCAAAACCGGCCGGGGCGGAGATCAGGCAGAGCGGCCGCTGCCACCCCTCGTCCAGCCGCCGCCGCAGCCGGTCCCGGCTGACGAAATGGACCGGCGGGCGCGGGATAAACAGCTTGGTCTGCAAAATCGGGGGCAGCATGGGCAACATTTCCAGGGCCAGGTTTAGGGCTGGGCGGCGCGCAGTTGGCCGCAGCCGGCGGCAATGTCGATGCCGCGCCGCTGCCGCACTGTGCTGGGCAGGTCGTAGGCGGCCAAAATCGCCTGAAACTGGCGCACGGCCGTTCCCCGAGTTGGCCGCCCATCATAGCCGATCGTGGGATTGAGCGGAATCAGGTTGACGTGGGCCGATAGCCCCTGCAGCAGTTGGCCCAGCGCGTGCGCCTGCTCCGGCGTGTCGTTTTGGCCCTCAATAAGCGTCCACTCGAAGAAGATGCGCCGTCCCCGTTTTTCGATGTAGTAGCGGCAGGCGGCCATCAGTTCGGCCAGCGGCCAGCGGCGCGCCGGCGGCACCAGCGCCTGCCGTTCGGCGTCGGTGGCCCCATGCAGGCTGACGGCCAGGCGGAACGGCCGTCCCTCATCCGCCAGCCGCACAATGCCCGGTACCACGCCCACGGTGCTCAGGGTGATGTGTTTGGGAGCGATAGCCAGCCCTTTGTGGTCCATCAGGATGTCGACGGCCGTCATGGTGTGGTCGTAGTTATGCAGCGGCTCGCCCATACCCATCAGCACGATGTTGCGCAGCGGCTCGCTGCCCGGCGGCAGTTGACGATTGGCGAACAGCACCTGGGCCACAATTTCGCCGGGGGTGAGATGGCGCGTAAAGCCCATCTGGCCGGTGGCGCAAAAAACGCAGCCCATGGCGCAGCCCGCCTGCGTGCTGATGCAGGCCGTGGCCCGCGGCACGCCGTCACGCCCCTCAAAGTGCATCAAAACGGTTTCGATGGTCTGCCTATCGGCCAGGCGCAGCAGGAATTTGCGCGTCTGGCCATCGCTGCTGGCCAGGTCGGCCACGGCCGTGGGCAGGGCGGCGGTCGTTTCGGTTTGTAAACGGCCGTGCAAATCCGGCCGCAGCCCGCTCAGGTCGCCCTGCTCCCGATAAAGCGCCTCCCAAAGCCTGTCCGCGTGATAGCTGCTGAAGCCCCAACCGGCCAATAGGTCACCCAGCGCCGGGCGGCTGAAATCATACAAATTCACAGGCGTGGTGATGGTGGTCGTCATGCGGCGATTGTAACCAGAGGGACGCAAACGTCAAACGTGAGGCGTGATTCGTGAGGCGTGAAGCTGCTTATCACGAATCACGAATCACGCATTTCTCATCCCCTGCCGCAGCGCCTGGTCCAGATCGGCAATCAGGTCGGCCGGGTGCTCCAGGCCAATGGAGAGGCGCAGCAGATTGGGCGGCGTCAGGGTGCCGGGCGCTTCGATGGAGGCGCGGTGCTCGATGAGACTGTGCGTGCCGCCAAAGCTGGTGGCCCGGGTAAACAACTGCACGTGGGCGGCCACGGCCATGGCGGTTTCGGCGTCGCCGCGGACCAGAATGGAAAGCAGCCCGCCGCCGCCGGCCATCTGGCGCACGGCCGTTTCAAACGCTTCGTGGGTCGGCAAACCAGGGTAAAGGACGGCTTCGACGGCCGAATGATTCGCCAGAAATTCGGCTACGTGTTGGGCGTGGCTGGATTGGGCGCGCACGCGTACCGGCAGCGTCTGGATGCCGCGCAGCGTCAGCCAGCAGTCAAACGGCGAGGGGACCGCGCCGCCTATTGTCTGAATCAGGCGGATTTGCTCGAACAGGGGCGTCGCCTCGCGGGCGACGATGATCCCGCCCAGGACGTCGCTGTGGCCGCCCAGGTATTTGGTGCTGGCGTGGACAACGAGGTCGGCGGCTTGCAGGAACGGCCGTTGCAGCACCGGCGTGGGGATGGTGTTATCGACGATCACAGCCGCGCCCGCCGCGTGGGCCAGGTCGGTCACGGCGCGAATGTCGGTGATTTTCAACTGTGGATTGGAGGGCGTCTCCACGATGACCAGCCGGGTTTCCGGCCGCAGCGCCTGCCGCAGGTCGTCCAGGTTGGTCATGTCGATGAAGGAGATGGCCAGGCCCCACGGCCCAAACACCTCGCGCAGCAGTCGCTGAATGCCAAAATACATATCTCCCGGCGCGATTACGTGGTCGCCGGGCTTTAATGCTTGCAAAACAGCCATCATCGCCACCGAGCCGGAGGCAAACGCGGCGGCGTCCGCGCCGCCTTCCAGCGCGGCCACGGCCGTTTCCAGGGCGGCGCGGTTGGGATTGCCGCTGCGGGTGTAATCAAAGCCGTGGGGATAGCTGCCGTCGGCCTGGCGCTCGAAGGTCGTAGACAGGTGGATGGGCGGCGTCACCGCGCCGGTGGCGGCGTCGATGGCCTGGCCTTCATGAACAGCGAGGGTTTCGATATGGGTCATGGGCATGTTCCTTTTCGGAGGCGGTCAGACCCGGTGGGTGAGTCGATGGCGGCCTCCGATTCCTTTTTGGGCTAATCTTACCGGGAATCAGGAAAATGAACATGGGGCAGTTGTTGATCGGCTTCGGTCTGTTTGGGCGCTTTGCCGGGCAACGGCCGTAAACCCCAGGCCACCACCAGCCCAAACAGCATATTTTCCACCGCCACTTCCACCAGGTGCGCCGGCCAGATGGCCGCCGGCAGGTAATCGATAGCTTGAAGCTGAGCGCTGGCCATCAGCCCGGCAAACAGCAGGCCCAACACCAGCCCGCGCTGCCCGGCGCCGCCGCGCAAACTACCCAGCAGCGGCCAGGCCAGCAGCGCCCACAACAGACCGCGCCCCACCTGGAAGACCAGGATGAGCAAGGGGTTTTCCGGCGTAAAGGCGGCCAGATACGCATCGGCGGCGGCGCGGTCCAACGCCCGGGCCGCCGGTTGAAAGACAAGCAGGCCGGTGGCCACGAACAGGACCATCCACAGCACGCCGCTCAGCAGCCAGCGCCGCCAGGAGAGGGTGGCCCAGGGGAACCAGGGTGAGGCGGGGGCGACGGCCGTATCCTGCCCGCGCCCCGTCAGCCACACGGCGGCCAGGGCTTGCAGCCCGGCCGTCACCGCGCCGTTGAGCAGAAGACCGGGCACCCAGGCGAGCGGCAGCACGTCCGGCAGGTAGATGGTTTCGACGACGACGACGGCCGTCTTCACGCCAAAAATCAGCAGCGCCAGCCGACCGGCTAACTGCCAGCCACCGCCGTTAGCCCGGCGCAAGGCGATGACGATGACGGCCGTATCGATCAGCGCCACAACCAGCAGCCGCCAGGGCGCAGTGCGCAGCAGCGGCGACACGCCCATCCCCCAGAGGTCCACCGCATACAAACCAAATGTGACGAGCGCTAAGGCGAGCCACGCAGCAACTTGTTTCATCGCGTCACCATCCTTTTGTTTTCTGTAGATTATTCCATTTCGTTTTTGCCGGACTGGGCGTCCATGATCGCGCCCACGACGATGCCGATCATCGCGCCAAAGGCCAGGCCGAGGGCCATCTGATCTAGCAGGAGACCAACGATCAGACCGAAGGAAAGGCCCAGCGCCACGCCCAGGCCGGTATATGATTTTTGTTGTTTTGGATTCTTTTTCTCGTTCATGACACATCCTTTTGGGGGCGGCGGGCGTAGCTGGCCGGGTCGGCTGCTCCGGTGATGGCGGGGTCTGGCGTGTACGGCCGTAATCCCAACCGCGTCAACAGCATCGCCCCCAGCAGCAAAACGGCCGTGCCTGCCAGCAGCCCGCCACCAAGATAAGGCAGTTCAAAGCTCATCAACAGCACCAGAGAGCCGATAAACGCAGCCCAGGCCGGTGTAACGGGCCGATTTAATTTGTGGCTTAGCCAGGTTCCCAGTTGATACCCGACGGCCGTCAGGCCATAGCCCAGCAGCAGCAGGAGCAGCAGCCCGAGGACGATGACCAGGGGAATGAGGATCACCGTGAAAGCCATCATGACCAGCAGGGCAGGCAGCACCAGCAGAAGCAACAAGCCTAACGCGGCGCTGACCAACGGCTGCTCGACGGCCGTCTGGCCGAGGGTGATCAGGGGCCGTGACTGGCGGCGCGCCAGCAGCGCGCCAAATCCGGCCAGCAGCAGCGCCGCCGAGAGCGCGCGCAGCGTATCGTCGCCGCTTTGTCCTTGCGCCAACGTATCCAGCGGGAGTTCCACCCCGTTGCCGCTGACGACCTGGCCGTGGATGACGGCCGTCGCCGCCTGTTCTATCTCCCCGCCGCCCAGACGCAAGTCGCCGCCAACTTCCGCTTGCGGCCCCAGCACCAGGCGTCCGCCCAGCAGCGCCAGGTCGCCGTCGATGGTTCCATTGACCGCCAAAGACCCGCCCAGCATGTAGATCGATCCGGCTACGCGCGAACCCGGCGCGAATTCGGCCGTTCCGGCGCGCACAAACACGTCACCCGGCAGCCGGGTTCCCGGCATAAACGTGTGGTCGCCGTTAAAAATCAGCGTGCCGCTGTACAGGCCGTCGTCGCAGCCCGTTAGCAGCAGCAGGCAGACAAGCCAGAGCCAGCGTCTCATAAGCGCTCCTTTGCCGGATGGGGCCACAAGGCGGCTCCCAGCAGCAGCAGCAAAAACACCTGGGCCAGCGCATTCACGGCGCGCAAATGGGTTTCCAGCGCCAATCCGCTGCTTTGCCACTGGATGGCCAGCGCCGTGCTGATGAACGTGGCTGCCCAGCCAGAAAGGGCGACGCCAACGGCCGTGTTCCGGCTGATGGTTTGGGGAGTGGAAAAATCGGCCCATAGAGCAAAGTTGAGCACGGTGTAGAGGGAAACGGCCGTGGCGTACAACGTCGGCGCGCCCAGGGATAGGCTGGTGGTTTCCGGCAGCAGCCAGACGCGAAAGGTGTAGGTAAGATGGGTCAGGGCGAAGATGCCAAAGACCCAGAAAAAGAGGTGACGCTCGTTTAAATGGGTATAGAGCACCCCGGCGACGAGCGCGGCGGCCACGTGGGCTGCGCCGATGGTCAGCCGGGGCGTCAGGGCCGTCGCCTGCCAGGCGCCATCGACCAAAATAGGCGTGTCGATGATGCGCAGAAAGCCCAGGCTGTCGATAAAAAAGATGCCAAACATCAGGGCGACGAAGCCCCAATAGCGGCGGCGGGGATGACCGCCGGCGCGGCGCAGGAAACGGCCGTGGCTAAACCGCGCCTCCCGCTGATTTTGGCCTAATTCCCACACCCAGCGGGCGACAAACGTGCGCCCGCTGGCCGCCAACAGGACGATGGCCGCTAAAACGGCCGTGCCCGGCAGCATCAGCCGCAGCAGCAGGCGGCTCAGCGCCTCAATCTGCCAGGACCCGGCGAAAACCGCCGCCAAAAAGTAAGCCACCGCGGTGATCGCCGCCGCCACGTAGCCGCGATCGCGCACGGGGATAAGATCGGTGGTCAGGCTGAAGGTGGCGGGCACGCCGACGCCCAGCGCCAGGGAGCAGATGAGAATCCAGCCCAGCAGGGCGGTGGGATGGGGAATGTGGGGGGCAACGGCCGTCAGGCCGGTCTGCACCACAACCACGGCCAGCGCCAACTGCAATTTGCGTTCGAGCCGGGTGCTCCAGCCACTGCGCTGCATCCCCCAGCCGGTGATTAGGGCGGTAACGGCCGTTACCAGGGCCAAGACCGCCATGTGCGCCGCCACCGCGGCGCGGCTCATGGCCAGCCCGCGCATCCCCAAGTCTACCAGGCCCAGCTGGATAAAGGTGACGTTATAAAAATAGCCAACCGCCATCATGCCGATAAACAGACCATAGCCGGCGGCTGCCGGCCAGTTGCGTGCCCGCAAATAACAAATCAGGTCCATTTTTCCAGTTTAACGGCTTCTGGCGCCGGCCACATCTGGCAGCCAGACGGTCTGGCTCCTGGTCAGATGGCCAGGAAATGGCTTATGGGGTTTGCCCATCTGGTTTATAATGAGAGTTAAAGGTCTTCGGGATTTTATATGGTCTAGTTTGAGAGATGATTCGTGATGCGTGCCGTCTCTCGGGTTACGTAACACGCATCACGCATCATACATTATGGACTGTCAACATCCTGAAAGGCCGAAACAAGGTGGCGGCAGGGGTGGACCGGTTGCCCGGTTCATGTGTGAACACCATACCGATTCAGGCCATCTGGCAGCCTGAATTGGGGGGAGATAGTCATGGTCAAACAATTGATAACTTCGGGAAAGAGTTGGCGGCTGGGCAGTTTGATAGCCTTGACGGTTTTGCTGGGCTTGCAACTGCTGCGCACTTTCTTGCCGCTGCTGCTGTACGTCTTGCGCGACCGCTTTGGCTGGAGCGCGGTGCAGATTGGCCTGCTGGCAATTGGCCTTTTTGGGTTGACGTTTTTGGCCGCGCCGCTGGCCCGCTGGCTGGGCGCGCACCGCCTGCTGGTGATGACGCTGTGCTTGATATTGGGAGCGCGGTTGTTCATCCAGTGGTGGCGGGGTGATCCCTTGTGGGGGTTGATCGCCTCGATGGTTGGCGTGCTGGCTTTTGGCCTGGTGTTGCCCTTGCTGGCAGGCTGGGCGGCCGGGTCGGCCCAGCTTACGCCGGCGGCGGCTTTGGGCGTGCTCGGCGGACTTGCCCTGGATCTGGGGCTGTACGGCCTGTATGGCACGTATGATTTGTCGTGGCAGACGGATGGGTTCACGGCCGTTTTTGTCTCCTTCCTGGCGCTTGTTGTGCTGCTGCTGTTGTTCTTTAGCCTGCGCACATTTCCTACCGCGCCCACGGACCCGTCGCACGGCACTCTGGCCTGGCTGGCACTGGGACCGCTGCTCTTTTTCTACCTGCTGAACACCGGCAACCTGGCCGCGCTGCAAGCTCTCAGCGGCTGGCCATCGGCGCTGGCTTTGCTGCTGCTCCTGCTGGCCCATTTGCTCGGTCTGAGTCTCTTTTTCTGGCCGGCAGGTCTGGCGCGCGGCGCAACGCTGGCCGGGGCGGCGCTGCTGCTGGTGTGGCTGGCCGGTGTCGCTTTTGGCGGCTGGGCGATCGGGGGCGAGGGAACGGCCGTCATCATTTTGCTGACCCAACCCATTCTGGCCGGGTTGTGGCTGCTGGGCCTGGGCGGCTGGCAGCCGGGGATTGGCCCGGCCCGGCTGCGCGGCCTATCGGCGACCAACGGCGCGGCGCTGCTGCTGTTGGCCATCCTGCTCTTTGCCTACTACGCCAGCTACGACATTCGCCTGCCTTTTGGACAAGAGGTGCTGCCGGCAGTGGCCCTTGGGTTGATGCTGGCAGCGACGCTGCCCGGCTGGCGGTGGAAGGCCGTGACAGAAACGGCCGTGTGGCGGCCCTGGGCGGCAGCTTTTGCGGTGCTGTTGATCTTCCCTCTGGTGCTTTGGGTCAATGGGCGGCAGTCAGAGCCAACGGTTACGGCCGTTCGCCCGCTGCGTGTCATGACCTACAATCTACACAACGGCTTCAATCCGCAGGGCAACTTGGACCTGGAAACGCTGGCGCGCACGATTGAACGGGAGCAGGTGGATGTGGTGGGCTTGCAAGAAGTGTCGCGCGGCTGGGTGGTGAACGGCTCCGTCGACATGCTGGTCTGGCTGGCGCAGCGGCTGGGCATGAACTATGTGTTTGCGCCCACTACCGGACCGCTGTGGGGCAACGCCCTGCTCACCCGGCTGCCGGTCGTGTCCAGCCAGGAATTTTCGCTGCCGCCGGATGATCTGCTGTTATCGCGGGGGGTGCTGGAAGTGGTAGTCGCGCTGGAGGATGGTCAGACGTTGACCACGTTGACCACCCATTATCACCATCTGGAAGCTGACAGCGACATTCGCGTGCTGCAGAGCCAGGCAATTGTGGACCGGTGGCCGGCGCCAACGGCCGTGGTGTTGATGGGCGACCTGAACGCCACGCCGGACAGCCCGGAAATGAATTTGCTGGGCGCGGCTGGCTGGCAGGATGCCCTGGCCGTGAATGGGGTGACGTCTAATTTCACCTATCCGGCTATTGGCCCGACGCGGCAGATTGATTACATTTGGGTTTCGCCGGATTTAGGGGTGGGGGAAACGGCCGTTCTCCCCGATACAGGCTCCGATCATCTGCCCATTGTGGCGACTTTGGAGTGATGGCTTAGGGCACGAGTTTATGCTGCACGGCCAGCGCCGCCGCCTCGGTGCGGCTGCCCACACCCAGCTTCGACAAGATGCTGCTGACGTGAAATTTTACCGTAGACTGGCTGACCACCAGGGCGTCGGCGATTTCGCCGTTGTTTAGCCCCTGGACCACCAGGGCCAGCACCTCAAATTCTCGCGGGGTCAGGTCGAACTGGGGTTCGGGTGGTTTGGTGGCCGCGTGGATGAGCGCCTGGGTGGCTTCCGGGGCCAGGGTGGGTTGGCCGGCGTAGGCGGCGCGGATAGCCTCGGCCAGTTTGTCGGCGGAGACGTTTTTCAGCAGGTAGCCAATGGCCCCGGCTTGAAGCGCGCCTTGAACCAACTCTTCCTCGCGGAAGCTGGTGAGGGCTACTACCTGAACGTGGGGGCACTGTTGTTTGATCGCCTGGGTGGTCTCCGCTCCGTCCATTTCCGGCATCACCAGGTCCATCAGGACGACGTCGGGCTTGGCGGCGGCGCACAGACGCAGCGCTTCCGCACCGCTGCCCGCCTCGGCGACCAGTTCCAGGTCGTCGAAAACGAGCAGGAAGGCTGCCAGGCCGCTGCGCACGACGGCGTGGTCATCGACAATCATGACGCGAATTGGTTTCATACACACTCCCGAAGTTAAAAAAATGCCGTGACTGCTGCTTCTGTGTTTGATTGTATGAAGAGCAATCCTCTAACGGGATTGACAAAGCTCACAGGAGCAGTGGATAAACGTCACGATTACGGCCGTGTCACCCACTGCTCCTGGTCGCCAGTTACTCGTCGAATTGCAGGCTTTCTAACAAAGGCTGCCATGCCGGGGCGGCGGTAGCCGCCTGGGCTTCACGGCCGGGGAACTGCGTCACCCAGTCGGTGAAAACGATCCAGGTGTCCGGCCGCTGCGGATGGGCGAAGATGACGTGCTGGTAGCCGGGATCGCGCTGCAAGATGGTGGCCGGTTGATTGGAGAAAACGGCCGTTTCCCCAGCCAACTCGCCATATACCCGGACCAGCGCGGCCTGATCGCCGACGACAACTTCGACATTGAAGGGCGCCACGATGACTGGCGCGGCCGGGTCGGGTGGACCGCTGGCGGCGGCCAGATGCGCCGCTACGTCCGGGGGCATCAGCAGCCAGGCGGCGGCCACAGGCCAATCCTCCGGTATGCCCGGTCCCTTTTGGGCCATTTCTTGCATAACCCAGGTTTCGGGATAGCCAAACGAAAATCCAAAAGCCTCGTTGGTAAAGGCTGCCCGGTTCGGGTTCTCATCTTCGGTTGGCGGGGCGGCGTCCGGCAGGCCGGCAGCTTCGGTGATGGCGGTGATGCGCCGTCCGTTTTCATCTGTGGTCACCTGCAGGTGTCTGACGCTGTCGGGGCCGAATTGGAGGTGGACAACGGCCGTTCCCTCCACCACGCCCGGATCAACGGTGAAATCCTGCGGGATGTCCTGGGCCAGCAAAAACGGATCGTAACCGCCGTTCTCGAAGCCGGCCAATGTCTCGTCCACCTGCCGGATCAGGGATTCGGTCAGCAGCGGCTGGCCCTGATATGCTTTGTCGACCAGGGGGTTGCGGAATTGGCCTGTGCTGCGGTCGCCGATGTAGCCCAGATACCAGGTGTAGAAGGCCGTGGCCGTCCCGGCCGGATCATGGGCGCAGGTGATGTTGGTGATGTTCCAGGTTTCGCCCGTTGGTTTCAGGTCGATGGTGACCATGTGGTTGGGAAAACTGGACCTGACCACCACGCTGGCCAGGCCATTGTGCCGGAAGGTGACCTCCGGAGTCATAGCGGTCGGGATGGCCTGGGCGCAGAGGAACGGATCGTAGCCACCGGCTTCGGCCTGGCGCATGGCGGCCAGCAGGTCGTCCATGTGCTGGACAAAGCTGGCGGTGAGGTAGGGCGCATCGTGGTAGGCTTTGTCGACCAGCGGATTGCGGAAATTGTCGCCGGCCGGATCGCCGATATAGCCCAGATACCAGTCGTAAAAGGCGCTGACGGTGGCTTCTGGCGTTGTCGGCTCTGGCGCGGTGGTTGGTGCGGGTGCGGCGGTGGGTTGTTCTGCCGGTGTTGTGGCGGCCGGGGTGGCTGGGAGCGGTGTGGGGTTGGTGGGGGTAACGGCCGTTTCCCCTCCCACAACCGGTGTACAACCGATCATAATCAGGATTCCAAGAAGTAACATCACAAAAACGCGGGCTGCTTGCTGAAGATACATGGCTCGAACCTCCTTATCGTCGTCAAATAGAAACCAAACTGCGGCGAAAATCAGGCGTTTGGAGACCGGGAAATTTGCTGCAAAGTGGCTAAAACGGCATCTGGGGGCGCGCCTTTGCTGAGAAAGGCGGCAGCGCCGGCCTGGAGGGCATCCTGGCAAGCTTCAGGGCGGCTGCTGCTGGCGACGATTTGCAGCGACGGCCGTTCATAGCGCAGCAGCCGCAGCAAATGGTGGGGCGGCAGACCGGGCAGCTCCCAATCCAGCAGCAGCACGTCTGCCGGCTGGTGGGCGGCTGCCAAAAGCAAGCCGGTAGCGTCGGCCGCTTCGCCCACAACCTCAATATTTGGCTCATGCTCCAGCAGAAAACGTAAGGCGCTGCGCACGTTGGCCTGGTCGTCGGCTAACAAAACACGCAATGTCATTCTCGCACTCATGGCATACCCGTCCAAAGTCCCTGAATTGCCTCAGCAAAACCTTCGAATGTGACAGTCGGCCGGATTGAGTCTTAAACCCTCATACCGCCTCTGACAGGGAACCGTCTTTAGCTGTAGGATAAGCGAGGAGGCTCCGGCGAGCATCAGGCAGTGGAGGGAAGTTGGGCCTGGCAAGAAGTTGGGGATTGTACCTGACCAGTTGGCCAAGGGGCTGCCGGCGGGGTCAGGCGCAGACGTGGACGGTGAGGGTGGTTCCTGCGCCGACCTGGCTGTCGATGTGGAGGTCGGCGCCAATCTTGGCGGCGCGTTCGCGCATGATGCCCAGCCCCAGCGAATGGACGCTGATGGTGTCGGGGTTGAAGCCACGGCCGTTATCGGCGACCACCAGTTCCACGCAGGCAGGCAAAAAGCGCAGCGTCACGGTAACCTGGGTGGCTCCGGCGTGTTTGACGACGTTGTTTAGCGCTTCCTGGGCAATGCGGTAGAGGGCGACTTGGAGATCGGGGGGTAACGGCCGTTTGTCTTCGCCCGCGATCTGCACGGCTACCTGCACCCGCGAGCGCCCGATCACCGCCGCCGCCAACTGCTGCAGCAGTTCGTCGAGACTGCTTTCGGTCAGCGTAGCCGGGCGCAGTTCCAGCAGCAGCGTGCGCATCTCTGCCAATGCGCCCCGCGTCAGTTCGCGCAGTTCTTCCAGGCGGGCCTGGCCCGTTTCCGGACTGCGCTCCCAGATGCGCGGCAGCACGTCGGCGATGAGGCTGGCCGAAAACAGCGTTTGGGTTACCGCGTCGTGGAGCTCGCGGGCCAGCCGGTTGCGCTCGGCGACGACGGCCATTTGTTCGGCGTTGTCGCGCAGGCGGGCGTTTTCGATGGCCAGCGCCGCCTGATCGCCAAACAACATGGCCTGGTCGATGTCTTCCTGGCTGAAGGTGCGGGCGCGGGCGTAGTAGAAGGTGAGACGGCCGTACACCTCATCGCGCACCACCAGCGGAATCGCCAAAAAAGCATCATGGCGATCGGTAACGTGGCTGTGCCACGACCGCATAACCGCCGGATCAACGCCGGGCAGCGTCTGGCGCACCACGGTGTGGTCGATGAGGCTGGCCACCGGTTGGCGGGCCAGAATCATTTCGTCTACCGGGCTGTAAACCAGCGGGAACCCGCTGATTTGCGCCACCTCTGGGGGCAGCCCGTGCTGCGCTTCGATAAACATATGCTGCCGGGCCGTATCAAGGCGGTACAACAGGCTGATCTGGGCCTCCATCAACTGGCTGGCCTGCATGATGATGGTATCCAGCGTCTCTGCCAGGGGTTGATTGGAGTTGAGCACCCGCAGCACGTCGCGCAGCCCCTCCGCGATTTCGCGCCGCTTGTTCTGGTCGCGGTAGAGGCGGGCATTTTCCAGGGCAATCACCGCCCCGGAAGCCATCATCACGAGTACCCGTTCGTCGTCCGGGCCAAGCGGCGCGCTGCGCTTATTGGCAACGGTAATCGTGCCGACGGCTTCTTGGCCGGAGAGCAAAGGCACAATGATGAATGAATGCGCGCCGATCCGTTCAACCAGGTCATGGTGGACCTGATCGGCGTCGGATGCGTCGGCCACCAGGATAGGCTGTAACTGCCGCACGGCCAACCCGGCGGCCGTGTTTTCCACGGGCAGCCGGTAGCCGACGATCTCCTGGCTAACCTGGCCGGAGACGACGGTGATTTCAAATTCATCGCCATACCGCAAATAAACGGCGGCCATCTCCGTGTCGGTGAGGCGGCGCGCTTCGTCGGCGATCATTTGCAGCACGGTGTCCGGGTCCAGCCGGCTGTTGATGGCCTGCTGTACGTTGAACAAAGTTTGCACTTCATCGGCGCGGCGCTGCAATTCGGTGGTGCGCGCTTCGACGCGCTGCTCCAGGGTGTGGTAGGCTGTCTGCAGCTGCTGTTCGGCCAGGACGCGCTCGGTGGCGTCCAGACTGACGTCTAAAATACCGGCGACACGGCCGTTATCGTGCAGCGGCATCAGCAGTACGTCCCAGTAGGACACATGGCCGCCGGTTTCCAGGCGCAGCCCATTTTGGCGCACGGTCTCGCCCGCCAAAACCTGGTCCAGAATGGGCAGCAGCACCTCTTCTGTGCCCGGCTCCAGATCAAACAGGGAGACGCCCGGCGCCACTTTTGTCGCCGGCGAAGGGGTGTACTGCTCGATAAACGCGGCCCAGGTCGGGTTAAAGCGGCGCAGCCGGTAATCCGGATCGATGATGGCGATGCCCATGGGCATCCGGTCGAAAAGAATGTCTAGCAAATTCAGCTGCTGGCTGAGGAAGGGATCGGGGTCATAGCCGACGACGGCCGTGTCCCCCGTCTGGTCGGCCGGCAGCAGTTCAAAGGTACAGGCCGCGTCGCCGCACGCCTGGCAGGTGCGCTCGACGCAGACGATGTCGCGCCGGTCGGTTAGGGCGTTGATGAAACCCACCAGGACACCGGCGGTGTAAGCGCAGGCCGGCGAATCGCTGGTTTGTTCGTGTTGGCGCAGCATCCAGGCTTCGACGGCGCTGTCGCCGCGCACCACCACGCGGCCGAGCGGCCAGGCGGCTTCGACAATCTGGAAACGGCCGAAGCCGGCGGCCTGATAGGCGGCGATACAATCGCGCAGCGCGGCTTCGACCGTCTGGTTGTCGTCGGGCGCGATGAAACTGCGGGCAAAGGATGCGCCGCCGTTGGCCCCGGCCTGCTGCAGCGCCCCGTTGGTCAGGCGACGGCCAATGAGGGCGTCGAGCTGGCGGCGCAGGCTCCAAAAGCCGCCTTCGATGTCCAGCAGCGCCATGCGGGCGGCGCCAAATAACAGCATGCCCGGTTCCTCACTCTGCAAGAAGTTTTGCCATTCGCTCATGCAGCTAATGTTACCCGCTGCGGTTCACAATGGTCAATTCTCTAAAATTCTTGCCGGTTGAAGCGCCAGATGGCGATGATGATAAAGAGGATGCTCCACACGGCCGTACTCACCAGCATCGTGATGGCGATGGGCGGCAGCGGCATCCCCATGACGGGCAGCAGCACCAGCTCGCCCAGCTTCCAGGGGGTGAACTGCACGATGGCGGCAATAGGCACCAGCGTGCCGCCAAACAACGACCCCAGGGTGATGCCTAGCAGCGGCGGGCGGGCATTTAAAAGCACGCCCAGCAGCAGCGTCAGCGTGATGTAAAAGAGCAGGTTCAGCGCCACAATGCCCCAGGAGGTAAGGAACTGGGCCAGGGTAATGGTGCTGACGTCAGACGAGCGGAACAAGGCGTAACCGATGGCCCCGGGAATGAGCAGCATGGTCACCGCCATGCCCAGCCCATTGGCCAACAGTTTTGCCAGCACAAAAGCGGTGCGGGAAACGGGCTTGGAGAGCACCCATTCGGCTGTGCCGGAGTTCTTTTCTTCGATGATGGCGTCTTGCAGCAGTACCATGGCACCGATGGCCAGCGCGATGGTGCCCAGACCAAAAAACATTTGCCGGCCGGTGCCCAGGGCGTCCTGCGCCGTCATGGCGGCGTCTTTGGCCGCGGCCATTTGCGGTAGGATGTACAGGGCAAAGGCCAACAGGCCGTCCAACAGCAGCACCCAGATGAGAACCTGCACCAGCCAGCGGCGGCCGCGCCACCATTTGCGGTTTTCCCGCCGCAGCAGCGGACCCAGGCCGCGCAAGGCGCTGTCGCCCTGGATTTTTTGTAAGTTCAGTTCAGCGGTCATGGTTGTCTCCTTCTACCAACTGCATAAAGACTTCTTCGAGTTCGAATTTTTTACGGCCGTATGCCGTGACCACCACCTGCTCGTCCTGAGCCAGCAGGCGGAAGAGCTGGTTTTCGGCGGCTGTCTCTTCTGGCCCGGCCACGTCGATCTGCCACCGGGTGACGCCGTTTTGGGGCAGGCTGGTGATGTTTTCTACCCAGGGCTGCCGGGAGATGGTCTGGTACAGGTTGTGCGTGTCGCCGCGCAGGGTGGCGGAGAAGATGGTACGGCCGTTGCCGTTGAGCAGCGTATCGATGGGGCCTTGGGTGACCAGACGGCCGTGATTGAGAATCGCCACCGTGTCGCTCACCTGCTGTACGTCGTCGAGAATATGGGTCGAGTAAAAGATGGTTGTGTAGGCGCGCAGCCGCTCCATGATGTTCAACACGTCACGACGCCCCAAAGGGTCCAGGGCCGCGGCCGGTTCATCCAGAATGAGCAGGTCGGGATAATTGATTTGTGCCTGGGCGATGCCCAACCGCTGCCGCTCCCCGCCGGAAAAACCGCCCACCGGCCGGTCGGCTTTGTCTTCCAGGCCAACCAGGCGCAAAGTTTCCTCAATGCGCGCCTCGATCTGTGCTTTGGGGCCGGAATAGAAAAAACCGGCGGCAAACCGCAGGGTTTCGCGGGCGGTCATTTCGTTATAAAAGGTGGGCTGCTGCGGCAGGTAGCCGATGCGGGTGCGAATGGCCAGATTTTCCGTTGCAATGTCGTGGCCAAATATGTGGCCGCGGCCGCTCGTCGGCCGGATGAGACCCAGCAGCAGCTTCATGGTGGTTGTTTTGCCCGCGCCGTTTGGCCCGAGAAAGCCGAAGATGGCGTTCTTAGGCACTTGCAGGCTCAGCCCTTCCAGGGCGGTGACGTTGCCGTAAGTTTTGCTTAAATCGGTTGTCTCGATGACAAAATTAGACATCTTTTCCTCCGCGAAGGGGCTCAGGCGGCTAACGGCCGTGGCGGCGATGGCCCAGCCGGAACCCCATTGCCAATTACACTTTGATTCTTCTTTTTCAGGATAGACCAGAATGGCCCAGGGCAAATCTGGCGGGTGATGGGTCTTGTGTCTGGTCGAGGGGCGGGACAGTCACCTGGCCATCTGGTCAGGGCACAGCGCGGTCCGGCAGCAAAACGCTCGATTGGGTAGGCAAAAATTGATTATAATGTCCGCAGCGCCATGACGGCGCGGCAGTTCTGAAATCTACCTGGAAGGAGACAATCCATGACTCACTTTATTTGCCAGACGTGCGGCACTCAGTTCCCGGATACGGCGCAGGAGCCGGACCATTGCCCTATTTGCGAGGACGAGCGGCAGTATATCGGCTGGAACGGACAGCAGTGGACGACGTTGGCGGCCCTCCGGGCCGCTCATCACACCCTGATCAAAGAGGAGGAGCCAAATCTCACCGGAATTGGCAGCCAGCCGGGGTTTGCTATTGGGCAGCGGGCGCTGCTGGTGCAAACGCCAGAGGGTAATTTGCTCTGGGACTGCATCAGCCTGATTGACGAGGCGGCGGTAACGGCCGTTACCGCCCTCGGCGGCATTCGGGGCATCGCCATCTCCCATCCCCACTACTACTCTTCGATGGTGGAATGGAGCCGGGCTTTCGACGCCCCCATTTACCTGCATGCCGCCGACCGCCAGTGGGTGATGCGGCCCGACCCGGCCATTGAATTTTGGGAAGGAGAAACAAAACCGCTGTGGGCCGGCCTGACGCTGATTCGGGGCGGCGGCCACTTTGCCGGCGGCACAGTTTTACATTGGCCTGCCGGGGCAGCGGGCAAGGGTGTGCTGCTGACCGGGGACATTGTGAACGTGGTTTCAGACCGGCGTTACGTGAGTTTTATGTATAGTTACCCCAACCTGATCCCGCTGCCGGCACGGGAAATTCGGCGCATTGTCGCCGCCGTGGAGCCGTTTGCGTTTGACCGGATTTATGGCGCCTGGTGGAACCGGGTGGTGGGCGATGGGGCGAAAACGGCCGTGTCTCGTTCCGCCGAGCGCTACATCCGGGCGATAGAGGAGGGGCTCGCATGAGCGCCGGCGCGTTGATCGACGTCAGCCATGTTGTGGAAGATGGGTTGGTCACCTACCAGGGGCTGCCAGCCCCGGTGATATGTGACTACCTCAGCCGGGAAGCGTCGCGTTCTCACTATGCTCCAGGCACAGAGTTTCACATTGGCCAGATTCAGATGGTTGCCAATACGGGCACCTATGTCGATTCGCCTTTTCACCGGTTTGCCGATGGCAAAGACCTGGCCAATTTGCCGCTGGCGTCGCTGGCGAACCTGGATGCCGTGGTGGTGCGCATCGAGCGAGGAAGGCGGGCGGTGGATACGGCCGTTTTTGAACATCTAGACCTGCGCGGCAAAGCGGTATTGGTGGATACCGGCTGGTCGGTGCACTGGCGCACCGATTCCTACTTTGAGGGCCATCCGTTCTTAACTGCCGCTGCGGCCCGCTATCTGGTTGAGGCCGGCGCGGTGATGGTGGGCATCGACTCGCTGAATATCGATGACACCGAGGATGGGCGGCGGCCTGTCCATACTACCCTGCTGCACAACGACATTCCCATCGTTGAACATTTGACCAACCTGGCGGCGCTGCCGGACCGAGGTTTTAAGTTCTTTGCCGTGCCGGTGAAAGTTCGTGCTTTTGGTACATTTCCAGTGCGCGCCTTTGCTCTCTTGTAGCCGATTACCGGCTGCCTACAACTTTAGGCGTAGACATTCATCCATTGTTGGTAGATGGATCTCCTTCTGTTGGCTGATGCGGTGATGGGGAAACGGCCGTATCCTAAAATCATCCACTTATCTCCCAACGAAGTCGGCAACGCACCAAGGAGCAAGTTTACGCAAAGGAGTAAATGATGGCATCAGTAATCGAAAAGACCTCTGTCAGTACGAATAAACGCCCACGCACCCAATCCGTTCATATCGCGCGCATCCGCTTTGGTGCTTTGGCAACGGCCGTCGCCGGCATCTTATTTGTCCTCTATCCGGCAATTCGCCCTTTTTCTGATGAAACTTCCCTGCAAGGAGCAAAAGCGTTTGCTTCGACAGCCTGGATTCTGGCCCACACGTTGGCGATTTTGGGGTTCATATTGTTAATCTGGGGGATCTTTAATCTGTACACCCTGCTGCGAGGTGCCGTGGCGGAGCGTTCAATGTTCTGGGGGCTAGGGCTAAGTTGGCTGGGAGTGGGATTGACGCTGCCGTTCTACGGGGCGGAAGTTTTTGGCCTGCATGCCATCGGCCAGGAAGCCTTGAATCAGCAAAACGCGGCCCTGCTTGATCTGGCCAATCAGGTTCGTTTTGGGCCGGGATTCATCGTCATTATCATTGGGCTTCTCTCGCTGGCCGTGGGTACGATTCTCGTAGCAACAGCCATTTGGAAATCAAACAAGCTGCCAAAATGGAGCGGCGTTCCCTTCGCGTTGGGATTTGTGCTTTACATCCCGCAATTTGCGGCCTCTCAGCCCATCCGCGTGGCGCATGGTCTGCTTATCGCCATCGGCTGTATCTGGATTGCCGCCGCCATGTGGCAAAAAAGCAGCGCCGCAGACAGGGAAGCACAAAATGGCTGAACATCAAGTTCACCAAAAATCCTCTACAAGCGCACTCCAATGGTTCAACGTCGGCCTGCGCGGGCTGATGGAACTGGGCATCGTGGTTGGATTGGGTTATTGGGGCTATCAAGCTGGCAGCACGGTGTTGCTGAAAGTTCTGCTGGCTGTCTTAACCCCTTTGCTTGTCTTTGGCTTTTGGGGCTTGGTCGATTTCCACCAGGCCGGTTCCCTGGCCGAACCACTGCGCCTGCTGCAAGAGTTGGTCATTTGTGGGGGAACGGCCGTTGCCCTCTTCGTCGCCGGTCAGCCCATCCTCGCCTGGGTATTTGGTCTGATCGCCATCGTGCAACACGGTTTGGTCTATTTAACCGGTGACAGACTGTTGAAGCAGTCATGACCGCGCACAACCCTCACGAACGAACAAAGACCAATCAGCCAGCAAAGATCTTCTTCACCCAAAACCGTTGTTGACATATTTTGTGCTCAGCTATGCATTCTTCGAGTTGTTTCTGATGACGTTTGCCGCCACGCTGAATGCGCTACACCTGGAGCTCAACTTATTACCATTCTAGCTGATGCCATCAGCGACAATCGTTGGCTCGTGGATGCCGGCCGCTGCTTCAGTCATCGTCACCGCTGCCACCTAAACTGTAAAAGGGGTTAAAAATGCAAACCCAAACCCGGCCAACAAAAACATCGCTTGTCGATGAAAAGGTTGGATTGGAGCGCCTGGTCTTCTTTAGTGATGCTGTCTTCGCCATTGCCATTACCCTGCTGGCGCTGGAAATCCATCTGCCCGTGGAAGCCAATAATCTCTCTGACCAACAGCTTCTGACGAGCCTGTGGCAAATCTGGCCCAAATACTTGAGTTTCATGATCAGCTTCCTGGTTATTGGGAATTTTTGGATTGCCCACCACCATCGTTTTTCTTTGATCGTCCATTACGACAACCGGCTGCTCCTTCTCAATCTGTTGATTTTGATGTCGATTGCTTTCATCCCCTTTCCCACATCTGTAATAAGTGAGAACGGTAACCGTACAGCAACCATATTCTATGCGCTCAGTATTGCGACAGCGGGGCTGTTGTCGGCATTGTTGTGGTGGTACGTTTCCCGAGACAATCGGCTGATCAAAAAGGATTTTGATAAGCAATTGGCCCGCCGTAATTTATTTTCCATCTTGACAGTCCCTGCGGTCTTTTTGCTTTCAATTGGACTCACGCTAATCAATCCCACGCTGGGGAAATTTTCTTGGACACTGACAGTACCGGCCGCTCTCATGTTCAGAATAAACCGCAGCCATATCAAGTAAGTGACTGGCAACAGTCAAAGGAACAAAAGCACCCATGATACAATTCGACGTTAGCATACAAATCGACCGTCCATTGGAACAGGTCTTCGCCTATGTGGCCGATGAAAACAACATGGCCCGTTGGAATTCGGCCGTGCAATCCGTTCGGCAGACCTCGCCAGAACCAACCGGCGTCGGCGCAACCTACCACATGGTCCGCCAACTGCCTCAAGGCCGAGCCGAAAACACCTACAAAATTACCGCCTACCAGCCCAACCAAGAGCTGACCATTGAGACTACCTCTGGTCCCACGCCATTTCGTTACCATTATCGGTTTGAGCCAACTGGCAACGGGACACAACTCTCCCTGGCGGCAGAAGTAAAAACGAGCGGGTTGGCCAGCCTGGCTGCCCCCCTGCTTACTCGCGGCATAAAAAGCGGCATTGAAACCAATTTCGCCACCCTCAAACAATTACTGGAAGCGTAAATCGAGACCCAAAGGAGGAAAAACATGCGTATCCACGCCCTGCAAACCGGAACCGTCGCCGTCAAAGAAGCGCAGCGCAGCGGCAGCCACGGCAGCGGCCCAATCCGGCTGCTGAACACTCTGGCTGATCGTCGCTGGACCGAACCGCTGCCGATTTACGCCTGGGCCATCGAGCATCCCGAAGGCGTGATCGTGGTTGATACCGGTGACACGGCGCGCACGGCCGTTTCCGGCTATTTTCCCTGGTGGCACCCCTATTATCGCCTGGGTGTTAAGTTATACGTCCAGCCGGAAGAGGAAATCGGGCCGCAGCTGCGGCAGATCGGCTTTGAGCCTGGCGACGTGCGCTGGCTGGTGCTGACCCATCTCCACACAGACCATGCCGGCGGCCTGCATCACTTTCCTCAGGCCGAAATTTTGGTTTCCCGCACAGAGTACGAACAAGCCTCCGGGTGGATAGGACGCCTCAATGGCTATTTGCCGCACCGCTGGCCGGCCTGGTTCGCCCCCCGCCTTGTCGATTTTGCGCCTGAGCCCATCGGCCCTTTCCCGGCAAGCATCCCGCTTACTCAGTCTGGCGACGTGCGCCTGGTTGCCACCCCCGGCCATACGGCGGGGCATTTGTCCGTTGTCGTTCAGGCCGACGACCGGGCCTTTTTCATCGCCGGCGACACTTCTTACACGGAGCAGTTGATGCGCGATCAGGTAGTCGATGGCGTGACGTTTGACAATACCGTCGCCCAAAAAACGTTGGCGCGCATTTTGACGTTCGTCCGGCAGACCCCTACCGTGTATTTGCCCAGCCATGACCCCGAGTCGGCGCAGCGGCTGGCGGCGCAGCAGGTTGTGCCCGATCACACAGCAGATGTGACGATTCGGTGAGGCGTTGGCGGATTGGCGCGAACCGCTTACAATGAAAGTCGAGATGCCCTTCAAGCGTAATCGTCTTTCTTCCCGGCTGCTGCTGGCGAACTTGCTTTTTTTATTGGTGATGGCCACCGTCGTTGATCTGGTGGTCTATCTGGGTTTTCGCCGCGCCCAAAACAATGCCACCTCGCGCAGCGCCGAAGCGCTAACCGATCAGGGCCGCGACGCGCTGCGCCAGCTAACGGAGCAGGAAGCGGTGTTTGCCGACCGGCAGCTGCAGCAGGCGGCGGCCCTGGGGCAGGTGGCCGTGGATTACCTGTCGGCGATGCAGGCGGCCGGCGGAATGGTTCCCTGGGATCCGGCCCGGCTGGCTGTGGCGTCGGGTGGCCAGCGCTATGACGCCTCTCCCGCGCGGCGCACGGAAATCTGGATTGGCCCCGACACGGCCGTCACCGACCAGCTCCAGCGTGATTTGCAGGAAACGGCCGTCTTCGACACCCTCTTTCCCACCCTCATCGCCGAATCGCCGGACGCCGTGGCCATTTATTATATGGGGGCTACCGGGCTGGGCCGTTATTTCCCGGTAAGCGATCTGGTGGATCGGCTGCCGCCGGATTTTGTGATTGCCGATCAACCATTTTTCGCTCTGGCCGGGCCGGCCGCCAATCCCGTCCGTACCACTATTTGGTCGCCGCCTTATGAAGACTTTGCCGGCCTGGGTCCTATCGTCACGGCCAGCACGCCCATATACCAGGACAACACCTTTCGCGGCATCATCGGCGTGGATATCTCGCTGACGCAGTTGATTGAGCGCCTCAACCGCCTCTCCCCGGCGACCGGCGGTTATGCGTTTTTAGTGGATGGCGCGGGCCGGTTCGTGGCGGCTTCGCCAGGGGCCTTAAATGATTTGTTTGGCGCCGCTTTCCCGGTCTCGCAAACAGTCACCCTCACAGAAACATTGGGTCTGCCGCTCACCCAATCCACAAACCCCCAGGTTTTGGCGGCTCTGGCCCAAATGCAGCAGGAGAAACCCGGTCTTGTCGAGTTGGATTTGGGCGACAAGCCCGTTTTATTGGCGCATGCGCCTCTGCCCACGGTCGGCTGGCATTTGGGATTGGTCGCCTCGGTGGCCGAGATCGCCGGGCGCTCTCAGGCCGTCACCGGCACCATTCAGCAAGACGCGGCCAGGACTCTACAGGTTGCCACCCTGGTCCTGACTCTGTTTTTTCTGGTGGTGCTTCTGCTGGTGGCGTTCGTAAACCGCCGCCTCATTGTGCAGCGCGTAGAGGCGTTGGTTGAGGGCACGCAGGCCATCGCCGGTGGGGATCTGGATGTGCGGGTCACCTCGCAGGGGGCGGATGAATTAGGCTTGTTGGCCCACTCTTTTAACGATATGGCCGGGCAGTTGGCGGCGGCGCGTGACGAATTGGAGGCGCGGGTGGCCCGGCGCACCCGAGAACTGGCGGCGTTGTATGACGTAACGGCCGTTGCCAGCGCCTCCCTGGACCTGGACGACGTGCTCAACCAGTCGCTGGCGCAGGTGGTGGCCGTGATGAACGGCCGTAACGGCAGCATCCACCTGCTGGACGAGGCGCACGCTGTCGTGCGGCTGGCGGCGGCCTACAACGTGCCCGACAGGATCCGGCAGGAAATTGCCGAAGTGCCGTTGGGGCAGGCCGTGGTAGGCAGGGTCATTGGCCAGAAACGGCCGTTGTACATTCCAGTAATCGCCGCCGATGCCCGGGCCGTGCCGGCGTTGGCCGCCGACCTGGAGCAAAATTCCTTCCTGGGCGCACCGATGCACGCCAAAGGCGAAATCATCGGAGTGCTCAGCGTCATTGGCAAGGCAAACCAGCAGTTCAGCCCGGAAGAAGTCGCCTTGTTAGGCGCTATTGCCGATCAGGTGGGGGTGGCTGTAGACAACGCGCGCCTCTACCGGCAGGCGGAGGCGCTGGCCGTGATGCAGGAGCGGCAGCGGCTGGCCCGCGAATTACACGACGCCGTAACCCAATCGGTCTACAGCGCCACACTGCTGGCGGCGACCGGGCAGCGCGCTGCCGCTGCCGGCGATTGGGCGCAGGCCGCCAACTTTTTTACCCGCCTGGCCGAGATTACCGGCCAGGCGCTGAAGGAACTGCGGCTGTTGGTGTATGAGCTACGGCCGTCGGCCCTGGAACATGCCGGTCTGGTGGAAGCGCTGCAGCATCGCCTGGAAGCGGTGGAGCAGCGGGCGGGCATTCAGACGCACTTGCTGGTGGAAGGCGAGCTGTCGCTGAACGAGGCCCAGGAGACGGTTTTGTACCGGGTGGCGGTGGAGGCGCTGAATAATGCCTTAAAACATGCGGGGGCTACGGCCGTTACCTTGCACTTAACCCGCCGAAAAGACGAGGTGACGCTGACGGTTGCCGACGATGGGCAGGGCTTTGCCCCAACGGCCGTGGCCGACCAGGGCGGCCTGGGGCTGCAAAGTATGCGGGAACGGGCGGCCGCAGTTGGCGGTAAATTGGTGATTGAATCGGGCGAGGGCCGGGGAACGGCCGTTACCCTGCATCTCAAAGTGGAGGATGATCATGAGTGATGCTATCCGCGTGTTGATTGTGGATGATCACGCCGTGGTACGCGAAGGACTGCGCGCCCTGATTGGCTATGAACCGGGCATGGTGGTGGTCGGCGAGGCTGCCGATGGCGTGGCGGCGATGTTTAAAGCCCGCGAACTGGAGCCGGATGTCGTATTGTTGGACCTGGTCATGCCACAGCAGGACGGCCTGGAAACCATCCACCAACTGCAAGACGAACTGCCCGACGTGCGCATCCTGGTGCTGACCAGTTATGCCGAGGATGACAAGGTGTTTGCGGCCATCAAATCGGGAGCGTTGGGTTATTTGCTCAAGGATTCCGCGCCGGACGACCTGCTGAAAGCGATTCGTGAGGTCTATCGGGGCCAATCGTCCCTGCACCCCACCATCGCCCGGAAGCTGGTGCGGGAGATGAGCCAGCCGAGCAATCTGCCCCCGGCCGAGGATCCGCTGACCCCGCGCGAAATGGACGTATTGAAGCTGGTCGCCAAAGGGTTGGGCAACCAGGAAATCAGCGAAGAACTGGTGATCAGCGTGCAAACGGTGCGCACGCACGTTAGCAACATTTTGGGCAAGCTCCACGTGGCCAACCGCACGCAGGCGGCGCTGTTTGCCCTGCGTGAAGGCATTGCCGATTTAGACGATGGCGCGCCAGACTGAGCCTACGACTTTTGGCGTATTTCCTCCCCCATTTTTCGTAAACGGGCCGCTCTCCGAGCGGTCTTTTTGTTTCAGGCCAAATCCTCCGGGCAGTGGATTCGTCAAACGGCGGCCAAGCCTACAATGGGACCATCAACGACAAAGGAGAAAATTCTGATGAAACAATCAATCCAACAAACTTCAAATCAATACCAAAAAACGACACAGGCTACCTTCTGGAAAATGGCCTGGTTGGTAGCGGCGGTCCTCGTCGTCATCCTCGCGGGTTGCTCTGCTTCACTAGGCGCAGGCGGCGAAGCCACGGCCACGGCCGTTCCCGCCGCCCAAATCCCGGAAACGACCCAGACTTACGTGGACATGAGCAAATCGGCCCTGGCTGTGCAGTTGGGCATCAGCCAGGACCAGATCGAACTGGACAGCGTCACCGAACCGGCTGCGGCCGATGGCCCTACCATTGTCAAACTGATCGTCGATGGGCAGGTGTATGAATATCACGGCCGTAACCAGGAAGTGACGCGCGTCTCCGAACCGCTGCCCGTGTCTGGTGTCCCGCAGGTGTCGCTGGAATTGAATGATGTGGTGGCCACGGCCGTTACCAGCAGCACCGTCCCCGCCGTCGCCCAAACCGACCAGACACCCTACTGGGCGGTTTTCCCCGAACACGTCGAAGTCACTTTCAGCGATTACGCCCAGCCAGATTCCATCCAGATGCCCAAAATATATGTCTATCCGGTCGCCCAACTGCAAGAGGTGAACCAGATGGCGGCTGAACAGGTGAGCAAGCTGCAAGAACTACTGGTCAAGAAGCCAGACCTGGCGACGGTAAACCAACTGCCCTTCTTGCCGCTCTTCAACGCGCAGGCAATGTTTTACGCTCAGGGCCAATACCTGGACTTTGCCAGCGGCAGCGGCCTGCGCTACCTGACGCAGTTTGGCCAGGCGGCCGGCCCAATCACCAATCAGGAGCTCATTTACACCTTCCAGGGCCTGACCCATGATGGCGCGTATTACGTGGCCGCCGTCTTTCCGCTGGCGCAGTCGGCCCTGCCGGCCGACATGGCCAGCGCCGATACCAGTTTCCCCGATGGCTTCGAGCGCTACATCCAAGGGGTGACGGCTGAATTGGACACGGCCGTTTCCGGCAGCTTCACCCCGATGTTAGACAATCTGGACAACATGGTCAGCACCCTCAGCATCCAGTGACAACCTGTCAATTGACGGATCGGCCAGCGGCCGATCCGTCAGTTTGGTAAGGAGACGTCGTGAGCGCAGGCTCAACACCATCAATGACAAGGACACGGATGAACACAGGTTTTTACGGATTTTTTGCCGTGTTCATCCGCGTCAATCCGTGTCCTATTCAGGAGAGATGAGACAATGAATCTTTCAACGTCGGCTTTTTACATTTTTGTGGGGATTTTTGCGTATTTGATCGTGGCGGTGGGAACGGCCGTTCTTGTCAAAAAAACGGGCGGCAGCCTCAAAGAAATAGCTGGACGCACTGCGACAAACGTCTTGCTGTTGGGTGGCGCAGCTAACTTGATCATTCTGGTTTTCACCTTGCTCCTGGTCGTCGAACTGGATAAAATGCCTCTCTCAGCCCTGGGATTTTCATTTTCTAGCCGAGACAGCCTGTTTGCCCTGGCGGGCGCAGCCAGCACTGTGCTGCTGGCTATCGCTTTTGTCCGCTGGCGACGGCGGGGGCAATCATCCAACGGCGTCCAACCAGCTGCCGCCAACCCTGTCGGAACACGCCAGCTCATCATCGGTTTGGTGGTGCTTTTGCTTGTGGTTGTTCAGGAAGAACTGCTGTATCGGGGCTACGTCACCTTAAACCTGGCCCAACTCAACGCCGCCTGGGTTCTTATCGTCACCACCATCATCTTTGTCCTCATCCATTTCCTCACCAATCGCGTCGGCCGGTATCAAATTGTCAGTTGGACGGTTTCCGGGCTGATATTGGCCGGGGCTTATCTGGTCAGTGGGTCGATTTGGGTGCCTATCATCCTGCATCTGGCAACAGATTTGACCAACGTACTGGTGTTTCGCATCACAGGGCAGCCGGCAGCTGACCCGGCGGGCACGGCCGTTTCCGCCAAAGATCGCGCGGTATATCGTGTTTTGTACGGCGCCGCCATGCTGATTTTGTTCCTGGCTTTTTACAAGCCAGCCATGATCCGGTTGTTCTAGATCCCAACAGAGGCGGCTTACGGTTCGTACACGTACGCTTTCTTTTCATTACCGGCGCCCAACGAGGCGTATAAGGCGATGGCCGCCTCGCTGTAACCGGTGATGTACGCCCGGCGCAGACCCATCGCCCGCAGGCGGGCCAGACACTCCTGAATCACCGCGCGGGCAAAGCCGCGCTGCCGAAAACTGCTGTGGGTGCAGACCCGCTCAATGTCGGCTTCGGCATTCCAGGCGTCGATCAGCGCCTCGCAGCCGGAAACGAAACGGCCGTCTGCCGCCATCACGCACAAATCCGTCGCCGCATGGTAAATCGGCCCGGCGTGCGAGTGGTTGTAGAACTGCATTTCGCGGCGCAGCGCGTCTTCTGTGATGGGGGGCTGTTCATGGAAGGCGTCGTCGCGCAAAATGCGCTGCGCCCGGTAATCGGGATGGGTGGCCATGTCGACGATGGTGAATCCCTCGGCCAGCGGGAAACGGGCCGGCGGTTCCCGGGTTAGATCAAACTCCTGGGTGAAAAACGTCGCCTTCCGTGTCAGGCCCAGCTTTTCTAGTTCCCCAGCCTCCAGCGTCTGGTGTTCGGTGATTTCGATGGTGGGCGTGCCGCGCCCGCCCCAGTTTTCCAGCGCCCAGCGGGCCATCTCGGCGAACAAAAAACGGTAACCGGCCTTGGTGAGAATGGCAAAATCGCCGCCGCCGTTCTCGGAGATGGCAAAGCCGGCCAGTTCCTGGAAACCGTCGAACCAGAGATGGGCATTGCGGCCGCAGAAGTCGGGCACGGCCGTTTTGTTTTCATACAGACCATACTTCCAATCGACAAACCGGCCGATGCACCAAGTCGAATACGTCCGCACGTCGGCATTGTGCTGCAAAATAAAGCGCGACAGCCGGGTAAAATCCCCGGCTTCTTCCGAATAATCTCGATGGGTGGTTTTCATGTGCGCCTCACAGGGTGAGCCGGGAGACCAGTTGGGTCTCCCGGCGGTTGTTATCTGGCTAAATTATGGGGCAGGATACGTTTCCGGCAAAATGGTCTCTGTCAGAATCTGGTGCAGCGCCGTAAACTGTTCAAAGGCCACCGAATGCCCGGCGTTGTCGAATGTGTAGAGGCGCTTGGCCGGCGCTTCGAGCTGGTTGTACCAGGCCAGGGCCAGGTCGCGGCGCGCGTCCAGTTCGGCCGCTCCGTCCAGGATGTAGACCGGCACCTCCAGCCGGGGCACGTCCTGCCGGAAATCAATCTCCTGCAGCTGCGGGTACATCAGCGTGAACATGTCGATCAGGCCGCGTAAGACGTTGACCTTGTCTACCAGATCGTATTCGCTGCCCAGGACGCCCCACGGACCGATGTTGGCGGCCGTGCCGCGGTCAATGTAATCCTGCGGCGGCGTATAGGGCTGGCCCAGCGCGTCGTAGTAACCCATCACCACGGCGTTGGGATAAGGCGTGTCGGCGTAGGGCGGCTCACCAAAGGCGAGCATCTGTTCGGCCAGGTCCGAATTGCCGGTGCGTTCAGCGTAGGCCAGGATGTCGCGGTATAACTGGCGGTCGGTTTCGCGCTGGCTGACCATCTGACCGCTGCCAATCCAGGCGTAGTACAGGTCTGGCCGCTGCTGCACGGCCAGCACGCCAAGCGTCGTCCCCCACGATTCGCCCATCAGGTAGATTTTGTCCTCATTGAAGCGTTCGCGCAGGTAATTGGTCAGTTCGATGGTGTCAGCAACGGCCTGATCCAGGGTGACGTTGGCGGTGGGGTACAGCGCCGGATAGGATTTGCCGGTGCCGCGTTGATCCCAACTGACGACGACAAAATCCTGGGTAAGGTCGGCAAACAGCACGCGCGAGTAGGGCAGATCGCTTTGCCCCGGCCCGCCGCTGAGGTAGAGCAGCACCGGTAGGTCGGCGTTGTGGGCGCGGATCATGATGGTTTGCTCTTGGCCGCCGAGGGAAACGGCCGTTAACTCCGCCATACTCCCCGGAACCGGCTGCCCGTTCGCATCCAGGATGGGCGGCGTGCTCGCCGGGCGGGCGTTGAGCACCACCAGGGCAATGACGATCAAAGCCAGAATAGCCAGCGGCGCGGCTTGCAGCGCTGCCCGCAGTGGGCTGACGCTGCCGGTCTGCCCGCCGGGTAAGTAGCGTGACAGGGCCACCCCCAGGCCCGCGCCCAGGATCATCGGCAGCAGGCCGACCAGGCCATGAAATCCGCGGCCCACGATCAGACTCAAGATGCCGTAGGGGTTATCCAGGCGCGGCAGACCAACGGTGGGGGTCACACCTTGCGGCCGCAGCAGTTCAAAAACGAGGATGTACGTGAGGGGGGCCAGCAGCATGGCCCAGGGCGTGCGCAGCGCCAGCCCGGCAATCAGCCCCACCGCCAGGCAGGAACTCATGACGATCCATACCTGAGCGGTGGTGATGGGTCCGTAGGGCATGGTCAGGGCGGAGAGCAGGCCGATGAGCGCAGCGCTGCCGAGGGCCACGGCCGTTTCCCCTATTCGCCTGGTTTGCACATCGCTATGTTGCCTTTGCTTGTGGGTAATGGTTTGTTTTTGGGTGGTCATGGTTGGTTATCTCCTTCAATCATTTGCCTGATAGACGTATTGTCTGGTCAGGATTTCTCGCTGTGGTCCAGCGCGGCGTTGACGGCCAGGCCAATCGGCAGCCCAACGGCCAGCGCCAGAGAAATATTGTGCGTGAACAGGTACAACGTGAAGGTCAGGGCCAGGCTAAAGCCAACGCCCAAGCCTTTCATCCGTTGTGGTCGCGTTCTTTTCTTCATGTTGTGGTCCATGATGGGTTCCTTTGCTTACCGCACGCCCCAGGCCACAGACAGCGTGCCGGGACTTTGCCGGGCGGTCAGCACCACCTGGTACGTGCCGGCTGGCAAAGCAAATTCGCGGCTGTCGCTGGCCCCGGCGCTGTCCGTGCGGTAGGTTTCGGCGTGCATGATGCTCGCCTGGTAGCCGCCCGCGCCGCGCAGGCTGAGGTCGAGCAAGGGCGTGTCCAGGTTTTGCATCCGGAAGGACACGCCCAGGGTGGCCGCCTCGTCCAGGGTGATTTCGGCGATAGGCTCATTTTCGTAGGCCCTGGCGGTCAGATCGATCTGGGTGGCCGGTTGGAAACCGGGCGGCAGATCCATCTGGCCTTGGGTTTTGGGCGCGTTGTTCCGCGTCGCCGCGAAAATCGCGGCAAAGAAAATTAAGCAGAGAGCGATTACATAGGGGGAAACGGCCGTTCCTTTCACCTTAAAACTTCTGTCAGACATCACATGCATCCTTTTTGATTTTCAGCGGGTTGGCGCTGCACCGAAAGCAGTTCCAATCCCAAGTCACGAATACGATTGAGCAAGCCGTACAGGGCTGCCTGGTCGATGACCGGCCCGGCCAGGATGGTTTCGCCGGCCGGGGTCAGGGTGATGGTTAACCCTTCGAACCGGTGGAACAGGCGTTCATCCAGATGGCCCTGTACGCGAATTTCATACGGCTGAGCAAAATTCTGGCGGTCCATGGCGGGCGTTTCTGCCTTAGCGCAGCGAGGCCAGGAAATCGGTCACCAAGGTTTCGTTCCAGGAATTCTCCGGGGCGGAGAGCGCCAGCAGCGCGGGGCCGCCTTTGCCGGCAAAAGCCACCATGATCTGCCGGTAACGAATGTTTTCCGAGTTTAGGCCTTCGCTGATCACGGCCGTTACATGCTGCCCGCGCACCGTCACCGGGAGGTTTTCCACCACGGTCATCCGTTCGCCGCCGGAGCCGGGAGCTAATTTGCTCAGGCCGTCGGCCAGAGCTTCCCCATCCGCCTCTCGGGTCGATTGGATCAGGTACAGATGGCTGTGTCCATCACCCGGCGTGTAAGCCGCCACGCTGTAGTCGGCTACCACCGCCGAAAAATCGGCCGTGTAGCCCGGCGGCAGATCAAAGTCGGCGATCTGGGCAGCCACGTCGGCCACCTCCTTGGCGTCCGCCGTGCAGGCCACCAGCAGCAGACCGGCGGCAAAAAGAATCAATGTCAGCTTGATAAACTGTTTCATGGTTATGCACCTCCTTGGGGTTGCGTGAATCATGTTTTCAGTTTACCGGCCAACGCAGTCGGGGTCGCCTATCGAACGGTAGGGTTGGGGTTAGGTTTGGGGTGGATTGCAGGCTGGGGAAAGTTAGGGGCGGCTGGGTGAGTCCGGCGTGTCAGGCCAGGCCCAGTTCATGGGCTTTGGCGATGGCCTGGCCGCGGTTACTAACGTCCAGTTTTTGGTAAATGTTGTGCACGTGCCACTTGGCTGTGCCCAAAGAGATGACCAACTCGTCGGCGATGTCCTGGTTGGAACGGCCGTCTACGATCA